>Ga0209187_1000050_pt1 | contig 275685 bp, 216 predicted proteins | sample BantaG_FD_187430 | JGI IMG/M metagenome (GOLD analysis project Ga0209187, IMG submission 187430) | Marine algal microbial communities from Bantry Bay, Ireland - BantryBay_4 metaG (SPAdes) (version 2) | ecosystem: Host-associated > Algae > Red algae > Unclassified | place: Bantry Bay, Ireland...
TGATCTGGCAGTCGTTGGTGTAATAGGTGTCACACCAGAGGGAAATGATGAATTCGCAATTGGTGCAGTTGTCGGTCACTTGAACCGCAGCCAGGTCTGCGGCCACCGGTGCGACTGCTGCTACATAGGTCATCGCATCCAGACCATCCGTAATGCAGCCCAACGACATGGGCAATTTACAAATCACTTTCGGCGGTTCGAGGTCCATGGAGTAGGTCACCTTCTGGGTGCAAGCCGAGACCATATCAGCTGCGTTGGTTGCACAGGGATTTTCGGCGGTGAACACGCGGCAAAAGGTAAAGGTACAATTCGAGAAGGTGGTGTTTTCAATGAAGTTGGTCGTGAAGATGCCGCAGTTGGTGAAACTGGTGTCCATCTCGGGCAGCAGGAGCGGAACAACATTGAGGTTATAGATGCAGCCGAGGTCCTGTTCATCATTGGTGGCGCAGGCGAGTTCGGGGGCGCGGGCCCAGACGAAGCCAAAGTCGGCGTCGTCGTGGTTCACACAGCAGTCGGTGAGAGCGACTTCCGCCTCGTAATAGCCGGCCACCAGCATTCCGTCTGAATTGCTCAAGTTATTGGGTGCGGAAGTATCGGTGACCGTATAACCGTCGAGGGCACCTTGATCACGCGCGATGCGGATTTGATAGGTGGCACCATTCATCATCTGGGTATGGATGACGGAGTTGAAGCAGTAGTCGCCGTTCGCGTCGGTGATGGTGTTGGTAATCATCATACCAGCGCCCCAGAGTTCGACGGTAAGGCCACCCAGTGCGGAGGAATCGCCCTTGCGGTCGGGCTCGCAGGGATCTTGAACACCATCTTTGTCGCAGTCGAACCATAGACGTCCGCAGATTTCGGTGATGGGTTCGGTGCCGACAGGACAGCCGACTTCGATGTCTCCCACAGAAAGCGCTTTGTTGTCAGGGACGGTCTGGTCGACGATGGAATATCCTCCGAGAAACGAACCATCCAATTGAGAGGAGTAGCGAAATCCTGCCGAATTAAAGATCTCCGCGTCGACCATTGAAAAGATGATCTCGCCACTTTTGGGCAGCACGGTGATCCCGCCCGCACCGGTGTCGGGGTGGGGGGTAACTCCATCATTAAAGAAGGGTGCCCCACCGGGTCCGCCGTCTTGCGTGGGGGGAGAGACGAAGGACGGGATGTTGCCGTTACCGGCGCGGACGAAGTTGCCGGCGGCGTCAAACAGGTTGCCGCCGTCTTCGAATACAAAGGTGCAATTGTCGTTGTAGGCGGCGTAGAATTGTCCATGTACTGCGTAAATACTCACCGAGGATGGACCGCCGGGAACTTCGGGCGCGGGAAGGCCAAGTCTCGCATTCATCCATTGAAAGGCGAAGCGTTCGGACATGCCAATCACCATGGACCCGTCGTCCATGAACTCGATGTCGGTGAGCATCGGTTGGGCGTAGCAGCGTTGGGGAAAGTCATTGGCGGAGAAGGCCGGGTCCAGCCATACGTCGTGATAGAGGGTGGGATCGTCAGTCCAAGGATACCACTGCAAGCAATCGGGGTTGTGATCGCCAGCCACCCCCGCGTTCATTTGGAATGGGGGGGGCTGGGCACGGGGCCAGCCTTTGGTGATGCCTGCCATGGGTTCGGAGAGAATGGCGGTAAATGCCATGGAAGTGGGATCAACTTCGAAGACGGTAAAGGTCAGGTCGTCTCGATTTTGCCCGGTCTCAGCCGAGCAAACCGTACCGACGTAGACCTTGCCATTGTCCACCGCCAGGCCGAACGGACGGTTGTCCTGCGGGGCCGGAACACCGGCGGTGGAATCCATGCAGCCAGGATCAGGAATTGGGAACCGAGAAACATCTCCAGCGCCGGGAGGAGCACCACCAGCGTGGAAGGCGGTCAGATCGATGACCACAAGTTCTTTGGTGGCAAGATTCACCACATAGAGTGTGTTGCCGTCTTCTGAGATGTCGATGTCGCCGAGGGAGCCGCGTCCGACGCAGAAAAAACCATCTGGGTCAAACGGTTCATCGACCGGGTTGGCTGGCTCGGTTCGGTCATCGCACGCTCCGGTGAAAAAGCCAAAGGCTTCCAAGTCGATCAGCGGGGTCACCACCCCAGTTAAAGGGTCGGTGCAGTAAATGCCACCGTCTCCCAAAGGCCCCACCGCGCTGCGCCGCTTAATAACTGCCGATTCGTACAGCAATCCTTGAGGTTGAGCGTAGGCGGTGCCCCACACCGTTCCGACTTGGCCGAACTGGTTGATATATTGGTTGTTTTGGCCGGCGGCAGGCTGGCCGGTCGTCATATCACCGTACATTTGGCACACTGTCGCTGGCGAAGTGTTGTTCTCCAGCCCCTGCGTGTCGTAACAAGGAGTGTAAATCCGCGCGTTAACGCAGTCAGGTGCCGGTGTGCATTGCGTCACTCCGAAATTGATATTGCAAGTGCCATCGCCTACGGTGAAGCACATTACGTTTTGGCCATTGGCGTCCTTTCCGGGGAGGTTGCAGGCGATCGGGGCGGGGCAGTACCCGGGGGGCAGCGGGTTGAATTCAAGCCGGACATCGACGCCATCCGGGACATTGAGTTCGAAACAGCCACAGGGCCCCGTGGTCGCGCTTGCGACGGCATTGTTACCGCAGTCGTAGGCTGTGACGGTCACACCTGACACCAACGGATCTTCTGGGTCACGCGCACCGTTATAGGCAAGATCTTCGTAGACCGTGCCGATAATGCCGCTTGAAGGTGCCAGAGTTGCTACATTCGTCACAGCAGGGCAAACGGCCAAGGCGCTGGACACGGTGCCAAGATCGACCATGTTCTTCGCTGCGCAGCGCGAAGCGGAGGGAACACAAGCCATGCAAGTGAAAGTCAGGCTGGCACCCGCCGGAAATTCGTTGACCATCAAGCCGGTTTCGTTGGCCGGTAAGACGCCACAATTGGAGGAGCGGAAGGTGATGCTGGTAAGATTGAGCGAACTGGTGTTGACCAGGGTATACTCAAAGGTGGCTTGGCCACATACACCAGCCGCATCGCTGGCCGTACTGGTCACTTCAATCGGGGGACAACAGGCGAATTCGCCAGACAGGCACAGGTTGTCGATGGTGATCGCTTCATCATCGCAGACGGTGAGCGCGTTGTAGTTTTGTGTCACTTGAGCGTCGTTCAACCGGGTGTTACGATACATACGGAACGCAGCGATCTTACCGTCGAATGAACCATAGCCTTGATTGCCGCCACCGAAACCACCCGCATTTCCCTGTCCGATTTGTCCCAATCCTGCACCATCGCCGCCAGACCAATCACCGCCGTTATTTCCGGTGCTGATGTTGCTAATCAACACGCCATTGACGTACAGACGAATCCGATCTGGGTTCGGACCACGGTCAAACACAACCACCGCTTGTATGAAATCGCCAATGAGGCCAGCAATGCTGGTGGAGATAGTTCCGCCACCCGGTGCTTTGCGCAAAACGAGGTTGCTACCTTGTAAGACCAAGCCTAAACCAATGCCGCCGCCATCTTCAAACAGAATGACGTTCTGCGTTTGCGGCAACACATCTGGTTTGAACCACAGTTCAAAGCTCATGTTCTCGTTGGAGTAATCGCCAGTCACCGCAGTCCATCCAACATTGTTCGCTGGACCAACGTTGTCGTTGTCAAACCGGAACCCGCTATTTCCTCCGTTGCTACCGCCAACAGGTGCTGCACCCACGAGATCGTAGGCAAATTTGATACATGTGCCGTCACTGCAAACAGGAACCCGCACTGGCGCAGTCCCAGCGTTTGGCGGTGACCAGCGTGGATCAGGACCACCCGCGATTTCATCCTCCCAGAACCCATTTCCGTCCGTGTCGTTGATCGCATTGTAGTCATGGGTAGGCGCGACATACTCCATGATTGGGTCCTCGCAGGTCCGCGCGGTGATTTTGTAGTCAAAGGTCGAACCGGTCGCAGGGATGTTCACGCATTGTTGGCCGGCGACGATACCGGCACCGCTCTGCATCACGATGGTTTGCTGCGCCCCTCCGTCGATACTGTAGGCGATCTCAAGAAAGTCTTCGGCTTCCAGCGTGCCACGTGTTCCGACGTCCAGACAGAACTCTAAATTGGCGTAACAGGTGATATCGATCGACCGCGCGCTACAAACTTGGCCGGTAAACACGGTTGCCGAAAATTCCAAGGCCCCACCAGCTCCGGCCACAAATTGGTCCGTTGAACAACGAGTATCGGCAGATGCCGTGCCAAGAATGGTCGCGGTCCAATCAGCCGGAGAATTCTGGGTGAAAAACGGCGCAACGCCTGGCGTCGAGGTGTATCCCAACCCGTCAGCGGTAGCGTAATCCTCCACCAATAGATTACAATCTTGTCCAAAGGAAAAGAGAGAACAGAACAATGCGAAAGAGGTAAAATACCAACCAATATATTTCATAACCAAGTAACCCACTCCAACCTCGGCTTGTCCAAAGTCGGTAAAATGTAACATCAGAATAGTCGTGCAGACTCACCAAGTATAGGAAATTCTGATTTTACCGCCGGATCGAGTCCGTCGCGTGTTACTCGGTGGTCTATTCTTCTCCGCTGCTGGAACCGGAAAATTTCAAATATCTTGGCTAATATTTGTCGGCAATGAACTCAAAGCGCGCGGACTCAAGGGACTGTTTGGAAGCAAAACATTCTGAGCTTCGAACAAATAAGCCTTACTTGCCGAAGGTGTAGCCGAGGCGGAGCCCAACGTTCAGGTCGGGACTACCGTCAGTGAACCCCGTCCGGCCATAGATCGCGGTGCGCACCGGACCGCGTTTGGCGCTGAGGTTCAGTCCCGCCTCATGCTGGTCCTCGAACGAATGCACCGAACTCTCTTGAAAATCGTAACTCAAACCGACGCCAAAGGCCCCGAACTGATGGTACAAGCCAGCGCCGGCAAGCGCGCGGTCGGCGAGTGGATAGTCTTCGGAACGGCCCATCCAACGATAGCCGCCGGAGACATAGAAGGTGCTGGTACGGCTGAGGCCCCACATCCCTGAGAGGCGCAGCCAGTAGTCGGCTTCGCCGCTGCCGAGCCGCTTGTCTTCGTCCGCCGTGGGAAATTTTACCCCGACCGAGGGCAGCAGATAGAATCGGGTGCCATAATCCCACAAGGTATGACTCAAGTTGAGTTGGACGTCGCCGAGCCCGCTTTCGGAGCGGGTGGCGTCTACTGGTTGGGATTCGGCAAGCGGCGCTCCAGGCGCAACGACATCGGCGGGACCGGTGACCTCCAACCAGGGGACGGTCAGTCGCAGCGCCGTGTTGCCGCGTTCAAGAGCGAGTTGCTGTGACAGAAAAAAGATCTCGGTATCGACCGCTTCACCATAGTCTCCTTCGCTGTAATCGACCGAAGAGGACACGGTCCAACGCAGGGGAATCGAAGACGCGTCCTCTTGAGCCAGAACCAACCCTTGGCCGAACAACAGCGACAAAAGAATCGGCAAGGCTGCCTCCCGGATGAAAAGAACCTTTCCAGCAACCAACTCAGAGGATCGAATCATCTTCCTGGGCGCGGTGCTTGGCAGTTTGGATCGAGTCGAATCATGTCAGGGCAATTGATGATGCTCGGTGGCTCTTGGATCATTTCGGCCGGCACATCAGTTCCAAGGTCAAAGTCATCACCACCCGGCGAATCACCTGCACCACCTGCACCAGGCGTGAGCATTCCCAAATCGTCCGTCGCTTCAGCGGGGACGCCAGCACCTGGCTCGACGACGTCGGGGACATCCACAACCACGGCTTCGGCCTGCGGAGGTGCAGCCACCGGAATATTTACGGTGCCTTGGGTGCCCCTGCTATCGCGAGCGATTTGTGTCTGAGGGGTAACCTGAGGAACCACTTGCTGAGGCACTTGGGGTGCCCGTTGGGGCTGAACTTGCGGAGTTTGCGGTTGCTGGACAACCTGAGGGCCGTTCGGCAGCGCCGGCGAATTTGCCGGTCCTTGGAAGCCGCCACCAAAGATATCGGGTGCTTGCAAGCCGGTGCCACCGATACCACCACCGTCGGCGATAAGATCGCCAGTGCCACCGATGCCGCCGCCGGACTTGCCAGCGATGTGACCACCCGTACCGCCGATGCCACCTCCGGACTTGCCAGCGATATGGCCGCCGGTGCCGCCAATGCCGCCGCCGGACTTGCCTGCGACCGTGCTACCAGTACCGCCAATGCCGCCGCCGGATTTGCCGCTGATCAGGCTGCCGGTTCCACCGACGCCGCCACCGTGCTTACCCGAGGCGCAGCCGGAAACCATGCCGGCCACCAACAGAGAGATGCCAGCCACAAGGACCGAACGGATGAAATGTTTCACGAGGGGATTCACGATGGATTCTCCTCTTTTTCCTCAATCGTCTCGTGGAAAAAGTACACGCCAAAATTGAAGCGTTCGTCGCCTTCGCGTTTGGCCGCCATACGGTGGGCTTCGCGGTTGAGTTTCTTCATCAGCGCCAGTGACTCTTTACGAGCCATTTTCTCAAGGGCGAGCACGTCTTCTTGGACGAGGTAGTCGTGGTGTACCGCGCGGTCGAGAAAAGGGCGTTCGGGATGGATCAGGTTATTGACACCGGCAGCCAAATGGTCGCCTTCGTTCTTGCCGAGATAATAGGCGAGGGATTCAAGATCGTGCTTTTTGTCCGGGACCAACGCGTCGACGTTCAGCACCACGCGTTCCTCCGTATCAAGCGAGATGATGCCGCGGTCGAGCAAGTCGCGAAAGATGGTGCCATCGTTGATGTCGCGCTTGCTCACCGAGTCAGCGAGCGCCTGAAAACTAGCCTGTCCCTTAGCCGCCGCACGCGGCAGCGGTAGCGGCTTGCCCTTTTTATCGAGAAACTGGTCGTCGCCCATCCAGCGTCCGAGCATGCGCTCAATGCGGTTGGCCGGCGGCGGGTCGGCAGGATCGGGCGGGTCGTCGATCAACTTCTTCACGTCTTTGCGGTGAACCCCGGTGACCAAGCTCACCCGGCTTTGCGGCGGGCGTTTGCCGTTTTCGGACAGCACCTCGACGGCGACATCGACATAGAGCTCCTTCAGCTGGGACACCAGCCAGGGCAAATTGAGGTCGTAGGCAATCAGCAGTCGAATGACCGGTCGGAGAATCCGCCGGACCGCAGTTGCCATCCATGTTTTCTGAACTTGTAACATTCTATTCCTTCGTTTCCGTATGTTCGAAAGAGGGAGGCGTCTATATAAAGGTGAATACCAATTTGAATTTGTGTAAAACATCTGACGTTGCCTTTTCGCTAAGGTAAAGGGAAATATTCCCTTTTTCAATAGGCAACGTGCTTCCTCCTTGCGAAAGTTGCATGGCTTTGTAGATGAAGGACATGGCTAAAACGACTTTCATCTACGCGTTCGTGCTCCTTCTCTTCGGCTTGGCCGGCTACTTTTTAGGGGGCGAGGTCAAGAGTACGACGGCGCTGATCCCTGCGGGTTTTGGTGTGTTGGCAGGCTTGTGCGGATTGCTCGCGCTAAAGCCCGGTTTGCGCATGCATGCAATGCACGGAGCTGCACTCGTGGCCCTCATTGCGGCCCTCATGCATTTCGGCGTGTTCATCATGCGGGTGACCACTGACAAGATGGGCGGCCCGGTGAGTCCCATTTCACTCGGCCCGCAAATGATGCTGCTGACCGCGATCGCCTCGGCACTGTTTCTGGTGCTCTGCGTTCGGAGTTTCATCAACGCGCGCCGCGCAAGAATGTCTGCCAAGGATTAGCAGGCAGGTTGGACATCCAGGAACCAGATTGCAGGGAGGCGATTGATCGATGAGTACCGCAGCCGAACCCGCGCCCTTGAACGCGTCCAGTGGAGCCACCACAGCCGGAGGTTCCCCGAGCAAGAAGGATCCGTTCCGTAGCGGACGCACCGACACCCTGCGCAAAATTGAACTCCCGGAAGGCGTCGAGATCCACGTTCGGGTGGCCGGTCCCCTGCCCCGCAGTCTCGCGTGGTTGATCGATTTCGCGATCCTCATCGGCCTGTTTATCTGCATCAATATTTTAACCGGCCTGCTGTCGATTGTCCTACGCGAGGGCGCCATGGGCATCGCGTTTATCATTTGGTTCGTCGTGCTGTCGTTTTATGATTTTACCTTCGAAGTCTGGCGCGGCGCGACCCCCGGCAAGCGAGCGATGGGCTTGAAAGTGGTGCAGCCGTCGGGTGCGCCAGTGACCTGGGGGCGTTCGGTGATCCGCAATTTGCTGCGCTTCGCCGATCTGCTGCCGATGGCCTATCTCATCGGCTTCATCAGCTGCATGGCCACGCGCAACTTCCAGCGTCTCGGCGATCTCGCGGCGGGCACGGTCGTGGCCTATAACGACGAGATTTATGTTCGCCGAACCCGCCCGCCAGCGCGAGTGCCGCCGTTGCCCCCGCCTGCGGTGCTGTCGAAAGAAGAGCAGCTAGCCGTGGTCGAGTTCGCCGACCGCTCGGGACTGTGGTCGCGCGAGCGAACCCTTGAACTCGCCGACCACCTCGAACCGCTCACGCAAGAACGCGGGACCGCCGGGTACGACCGTATCTTGAGCATGGCAGCCTGGCTGATGGAGTCCAAATGAACCGGGCCGATTTTGTCGAACAAAACGAGGCCACCTGGCGTGAGTTCGAAGCGCTGATCGAGCGGATCGAGTCGCGCGATCCGCCAGCCAATCTCGACCAATTGCCCCGCCTGTTCCGAACCGTCTGCCGCGATCTCGCGACGGCCCAGCACCGCATGTACGGCATCCCGCTGATCGACAGGCTCAACGGCTTGGTGTCGCGCGGCTACAAACACCTCTATCGCGAACCCGGCCTCAGCGCCGAACGAATCGGCCGCTTCTTCGCTGCCGATTTGCCCCAGACGGTCCGCCGCCAATGGCGCTTGTTCTGGTTGTGCAACGCCGTCTATTGGCTGCCGTTAATCGCACTGACCTTCGCCGGAAAATTCGCGCCCGAATGGATCACCTCCATCCTCGGACCCGGCACGATGGCCGGCCTCGATGCGAGTTGGGGAGATCCCGATTTAGACCGCGGATTTCTCGGCGACCTGCGGATGTTCGGCTTCTACATTTACAACAACGTGCGCATCGATTTCATGGTTTTCGCCGGCGGGCTGTTCCTTGGTGTCGGCACCTTGTTCCTGCTATTTTTCAACGGCATTCAACACGGCGCGGTCGCAGGCTACATGAACATGGCCGGCTACAACGAAAAATTCTACAGCTTCGTCTCCGGCCATTCCTCCTACGAACTGCTCGGCATGATTCTCGCCGCCATGGCGGGCATGATTCTCGGCCTCGCGATTCTCCGTCCGGGTCGACACCTCCGCGGCGAAGCCCTCAAACAAACGCGCGACACCACCCTGACGCTGATTCTCGGTGCCGCCTTTCTGACCATCTTCGCCGCCTGCGTGGAGGGCTTTTGGTCGGCTAATAATTTTTCACCCCGGCTAAAGTACAGCGTCGGCATCGCCGGCTGGATTTTGCTCGGCTGTTATTTCACCTTCGCCGGACGCGGACGCGCCCCCGCAGGTCCAACCACCGCCGCCGGCGAACTCGCGTCGAACAAAGGCGGGCAGCCATGAAGCTCGAAGACTGCGCCGCTGAAATCCGCCCGCGACGACCGTGGGAGGCGGTCGACTTGGGTTGTGCATTGGTTCGACGCTGGCTGCACTTGCTCGTGCCCGCCTGGTGGATCACAGTCTTCCCAGTCTGTTTTTGCGTCTGGGTGTTGCTATGGAACCATCCTTTTCTGTGCATCTTTTGCCTGTGGTGGTTGCAACCGGTGTTCGAACGTTTGCCACTGCATATCATGAGCCGCTCCTTGTTTGGCGACGAGATCCGACCGCTGGCGGCCCTCAAGGCCTGGCCCAAGCTCCTGTTCCGGCCGTTCTGGACCTACTGGCTGACGATCCGGTTTCGATCGCTCACCACCCGCAGTTTGCACCTACCAGTGCGCGACCTCGAAGGCGCTTCTGGTCGATTCTTTGGTCCCCGCATCCGGCTGATCGAACGCCACGCCGGACACACCGCCAGCCTAATCACCTTTGTCGCGATGCTGCTGTTGTTCGGGTTGATGCTCGGGCTCATCGGCGTGGTGTTCACGTTCGTGCCCGAGATTTATCTGCCGCGAATCGGGCAATTGTTTGAACTCATCGCCCAAGCCGGTCCGGCCGCGGTGCCGACCGCCGTCTGGCGCACCATGGCCTTCCTCTACATCATCGCTTCTGGCATCGTGCAAATCGTGTACGTCGGCGCAGGCTTTGGCTTGTACATTAACAGCCGTTCCCACGTGGAAGGCTGGGACATCGAACTGACCTTCCGCCGGCTCGCCAATCGGCTGAAAGCCAGCCAAGAAGCGAGCGGCCAATCGAGCCCGCGCTTCATAAAGTTGCGTAAAAAAACCAAGACGGATCCGCCTGCTGCGGGCGGACGTGGTCAAGGCACGCGCATGGCCATCGGCTTGTTGGCCGGGTGCCTGTTGCTCGCCCCGTTCACCGTTCCCGAGGCGGAGGCGCAGGCCAGCAAAAGCCGCGAAACCGTCGACCGTGTATTGGCAGATCCCGATTTCAAGGTGCATAGCAAAACCATACGCGAGAGACTCCGCCAGAGCCGTCCCCGAACCAGCTCGCCGATGGGGCCGCTATTTAGCGCGGTCGGATACGGTCTGTTCTGGATTTGTGTCGCCTTACTGGTTGCCGGCCTGATCTGGCTGATTTTAAAATACGGCAAGCGTATCGTGCCAGCCGGCGGTGCGAAGATGGATCGCGAACGCCCGCCGAGTTCGGTGATGGGCATGAGCATCGTGCCCGAATCGTTGCCGGACGACATCATCACCAGCGCCCGCAAACTCTGGGCCGAGGGCAAGGCGCACGAAGCGGTCAGCCTGCTCTACCGAGGCGCGATCAGCCAACTGGTGCTCCGCGAGTCGCTCCCGATCCGCGAGAGCGACACCGAGTCCGATTGCCTGCGCCGCAGCCGCGCGCTGGGCAACAAATCGATGGTGCAATACTTTGCTCAGCTCACGCGCGCGTGGATTTCCACCGCGTATGCGCGCCGTCTACCCAGTGAGTCCGCGATGGATACGCTGTGCGAAAAATGGCCTTTTTCGAAAGGGGCGTTATGATGGTTCGAGCACTGAGAACCATCGTGCGACCGTCACGTCTGCTGGCCTCTTTGGCGCTGGTGGCGGGCTTGCTGCTGTTCGGCAACGGCTGTGGCGGCAGCAGCACCGTGGTCAACGAACGTGAGGTCGAAATTGGTCATCTCGGCACCGCACGCTTCAACCACTTTCTTGCCGCCAGCCGTTTTCTGGACGAGATGGGTATCGAATCGAAGAGCGTGCCAAGCATCGCCGAACTGCCGGGCCCGTCCGGCGGTATGGTCCTGCTGCCCTACGAAGTCGCCAACTCCCAAGGCATGAGCGCACAAATTAACAACTGGGTGTTTGACGGCGGCCACGCCATCGTACCGATCGAAAAAATGCCCACCAGCATGGCCTGGTATCTGCAGGACAAATTCGACTCGTTCGGCAATCTGCCGGAAGACGATGACGACGAGACCAACCCGGGCACCCCGCTGCTCGATGTGTTTGGCATCGATCTGGTCGACCGTGGTTTCTTCACCAATACCAACCAAGTGGCGATCCGCGGGGACCTGCTCGATCTGAATTTGGACAGTGAGGTCACGTTCAAAATGGACAACTTTCCGCGCGGCACCTACAGCAACGGTGATCGCTGGCAATCGAGCTTTCTCAGCCTGTCCCACGGAGCCGGTCGGATGACCTTCCTCTCCGAGCCCGCACCGTTTACCAACCGCTACATCGGCACCAACGACCACGCTCGGGTTCTCTACCGCCTCGCCAAACTCGAGAACGCCACCGAGGCGGTGTTCGTCTACAACGACGGCGGCCTGTCGTTCATCGGCATGCTGATGCGCTACGGCTGGATGCCCTTGCTCAGCCTGATCGCGCTAGTGGTGTTCTGGTTGTTGCGCAATGCACCGCGGTTCGGCCCGATCGCCCGCCCCGAACCGGTCGCCAGTCGGCAGTTCTCCGAACACGTTGCGGCCAGCGGCAAATACCTCTGGGAACACGACCAAGCCAACGAGCTGCTCGGTCCGCTGCGCCGCAAGATTCAGCACAAGTTGCGCACGGGCAACCTCGGGCTGCAGAAGCAAAAAGATTCAGACGGCGAACGTGGCCGAGCGGAACGGGCCAAGCTCGCCGAACTCACCGGTCTCAGCGACACCCGGATCAACGAGGCCATGAGCGAACTGCCGGTCGAAGACAGCAACATGTTCGTGCGGGTGGTCGAAACGCTGCAAACCATCGACGCCAAACTATGAGCCGAACAATTGACCAGCGATCATTCGAAACCAGAGCGTGATATTACTGACGAAACAAAGGCCGCAGGCCACGAACCCTGAATACTGATCACAGATAACTGACCCCTCGAAGCCCGCAGGGCCGAGTCCTGACTCTTGGCTACCGACTGCTGACTACTAAAACTGACCCCTCGAAGCCCGCAGGGCAGAGTCCGGACTCCTGGCTACCGACTGCTGACTACCGACTACTAAAAAATCATGAACGACGAACCTTTCGACCCGCACGCCCCCCAGCCCTCGGACCCACAGCCGTTCCAGCCGCCGTCGTTCGAACCTGAACCGGTACCCGCGCCACGTCCACAGCCGACGCAACCGGTCTGGGAACCGCCCGCGTTCGAACCACCACAAACGCCGCAACCACCGCCCGAACCGACCGACGCGCCACCGCCCGTTCCGGCCCCAGAACCGGTGGCACCGATGGAACAAGCACCTCCGCCGCCAGCGCCAGCCCGCCCCGAACCCGTGCCCGCGCCAGTCCCGGTGGCGCCCATTCCCGTTGGTGGCGCGCCGCAACAGCCACCCCAACAGCCACCCCAAGAGCCGCCGCAAGAGCCGCCGCAAGAGCCACCGCAATACCCGAAGGCCGACGGCATGGGTACCCCGAACGTCGTCGCCCCCTCCGCTCAGCAAGGAACCCCGTTCGCCGCCACCGCCGAGATGCTGCACCGTATGCGCAACGAGATTACCCGCGTGTTTCTCGGTCAGCCCGAGGTGGTCGACCACATCCTCATCGCCTTTCTCGCCAACGGCCACGTCCTACTCGAGGGCAAACCCGGACTCGGTAAAACGCACCTCGTCCTCGCGCTCTCGCGCACCTTTGGCGGGAGCTTCAGCCGGATTCAGTTCACCCCCGACCTGATGCCGTCCGACGTAACCGGCCACACCTTGTTCGACATGAGTTCGCAGACCTTCCGCGTGCGCAAAGGGCCGGTGTTCGCCAACCTCTTGCTCGCCGATGAGATCAACCGCGCCCCCGCCAAGACCCAGTCCTCGCTGCTCGAAGTGATGCAGGAACGCCAAGTCACCATCGACGGCGACACCATCAAACTGCCGCCGCCGTTCATGGTGTTTGCTACCCAAAACCCGATTGAACAAGAAGGCACTTACCCGCTGCCCGAAGCGCAGCTCGACCGCTTTTTGCTCAAAGTGCTGATCGACTATCCCGGACCGAGCGGCGAGATCGACATCGTTCGCGGCGTCACCTCCGGCGTGTCCGGCGGCACCCTCAGCGCGTCCCAGATCGAACCGGTCTGCTCCCCCGAAGACATCCTTCAAGCCCAAGCCGATTGCGCCTCGGTGCAAGCCGTCGACGAGGTCGTCGCCTACGCGGTGAACATCGTTCGGGCGACCCGTGAAACTCAAGGCATCGCCCTCGGCGCCGGCACCCGCGGCGCCATCAGCCTGCTCCAAGCCGGCAAGGCGCGCGCCCTCATAAACGGCCGCGACTTCGTCATCCCTGACGACATCAAAACCGGTGCCGTTCCCGCTCTCCGTCACCGCATCGCGCTCGCCCCAGAGCTCGCCATCTCGGGGGCAACAATCGATAGCATGGTGGAACGAATCGTGGACTCGGTCGAGGCGCCTCGGACGTGAGCTGCGCTCACGAGTTATCAGTCATCAGTGATCCGTCATCGGTGATCAGTGGTCGCCTCGCCGTTCGGGCTTCGGTTAGTAATCAGTAATTCGTGTCGACCCTTCGGGCTTCCGTTTAGATTTTAGAGCCATGCCTTTTGCAGATTCATTTCGAGATTTGATTGCGGATAGAAAGCAACGCGAGACTGCGGAAGAAATCTACCGAAACCCTAGTGTGCTGACCCAAAAGTCCCTAAATAGATCCGCGCTCTTTTTAAACACGCAGACCAACGGTCTGCCTCATACTAGCCCAGGCCAACGGCCTAGGTGGGCCTGCGGGCTAAAGCCCGCAGGCCAAACGCGGGCTAAAGCCCTCGCTACATTATTCGTGGCGCCGCGGCACAACAGGGCATGGATCGGCGCGCGTACGGTGTGGCATAGGTTTCAACCTGTGTTTGCACGGCGGGCTTTAGCCCGCCGAAATGAGGCCGTTGGCCTCATCTTTGCCCTAGCTTATCATGACGAAATTTTGGGACAGCACCCTAGCCAAAGTTATTTGAAATTTCGAAGGTCATCGAACCGACGCCGAACCCTCTGCGACGAACCACGGAGTGGTGGCAAGAAAGTAGCCCTGGGTGGAGCGAGGTACGAGCGGAACCCGGGGGTAGCTGAGCCTTTGAGGGCCGACCGGTCTGCCCTTTGCACGAACGCTTCGTTTCATGTCCGGTCGGAACGGCCTCATACTCTGCGGGCATCTGCTGCCTGGTTTCTTTGGCCGGCCGCACCATTAGATGCCCTGTGTGTCATCCCGCCTTGCGGGACGACTCATCTCTCTGATGCTAACCCCGGCCTTGGCCGACGGCCTACAGCCAAGGCTATTCGGATGTCACCGCTAACGCGGCTCGTGCCAATTTCCCCCCGTGTATCGACCAAGGGAATTTCAAACGTTTGAAGCCCGAAGGGCCCGCCCCACTAACTCGAAGCCCGAAGGGCAAGTCGTCCCACTGATTACTGATCACAGATTACTGACTACTAATTACTCCAAATGCGCCCCACGAAACGACTTCTCCGCATCATCGCCGCTTGGATCCTCATTGGACTCCTCGCGTCGGTCTTCCCGCCGTTCAAGGTGCTGTGGGTTGCGGCGGCGGCACTGCTGTTCCTTCTCGGATTACTAGATTTGCTGGTTCTTTGGCGCATGCGGCCACTCACCATGGAACGCGAACTACCTGGCCGATTCGCCATCGGCGAACCCGGCAGCGTCGTCCTCACCTTCCACAATCCCGGACGCTATCCAGCGGAAATCGAGGTCTTCGACGGCATTCCGCCGATCGCCCGTAGTGTCCACCTACCGTGGCAAGCGTCGGTACCGGCCGGCGGCTGGAACCAAACCGAATACCAGCTCACCTTCATGGAACGTGGCCCGCAATCGTTCACTCGCTGCGCCATTCTACGCCGCTCCCTGCTCGGTCTGTGGAACCGCCAGCAATTCGCCGGCGAACCCGGCGACACCAAAATCTACCCCAACTACGAACCCGTCCTACGCTACGCCTTGCTCGCCATGTCCAACCGGCAGAACCAGATGGGCATCGTCAAAAAAAACCTGCGCGGCGCCTCGCGTGAATTTCACCAACTGCGTGATTACCAAGACGGCGATGTGCTCCAACAGATCGACTGGAAAGCCACCAGCAAGCGCCTACAATTGATCAGTCGGGAATACCGCGAACAGAAGGATCAGAACATCGTGCTGATGATCGACTCTGGTCGACGCATGCGCGCCATGGACGGCGAACTTTCCCAGTTCGATCACTGCTTAAACGCGATTCTACTGCTCAGTTACATCGCGCTGCGCCAAGGGGACCAAGTCGGTGTGATCGGGTTTGGCGGCAACGACCGCTGGATCCCGCCGGTCAAAGGACCGACCGCGATGACCGGGCTGCTCAACCACCTCTACGATTACCAAGCCACGCTCGGTGCGAGCGACTTTGGCGAAGCGGCGGAGAAGTTGATGATCCGCCAGAAGCGCCGAGCGCTCGTCATCATTCTCACCAATCTGCGTAGCGAAGACGCCGAAGAACTCCTACCCAACTTGCAGATCATGCAACGCCGCCACCTTGTGCTGCTCGCCAGTCTGCGCGAGAGCCACGTTGAAGCGCTCGCCGCCCAGCCAGTTCAAGGACTCGACAGCGCCATCGAAGTCAGCGCCACCACCATGTACTTGGAAGACCGCCAAGCGGTCCTCACCCAACTACAGCAATACGGGATTCTCAGCCTCGACTCCACCGCCCAAGAACTACCCATCGCGCTGACCAACAAGTACCTCGATATCAAGCAGTCCGGTCGGCTTTAGAAAAAATTAAATAGAGACTCCCCCCGAAAAGGTCACACGATTCCTGAGCACCGATCCCTGCGCACGTTCACCCCGGCACAATCACCGAACGAACCCCAGCTCGGCCTGCGGCCAATTCGTCGAGAACCCGATTGACTGCGCCCGCCTCCAAGGGAACCGTTTCTGATACGCCGCGTTCGACATCCAATTGCCCGTCGGCCGCGAAGGCCAGCAGATCTGGAATCTCCACCGCTAGGTGGTCGCTCACGCCCATGACTTCGGCCTCCTTGCCAATCAGTTCGGCATAGGGATTGAGGGTCATGTCGCGGTCGGTGATGCCGGCCAACGCGGCGCGTCCTTGAATACCGAGCACTTGCACCGCCTGGCGCATCGTCTCCGGGTGGCCAACCAGTTCGAGAGCGACATCGACGCCGCGATCACGCGTGAGCTTGCGCATGTAGGAAACCGCCTGGCTTCCGCCTGGTACCCGGACCGCACCCAGTTCGACCGCCAAGGCCAACTTTGCTGGCTGTAGATCCACGGCTAACACAGGCGATGCGCCCATGGCCAAGGCGAGTTGCACTGCCGCCAGACCGAGTCCGCCGATGCCGAACACGGCCACCGACTCACCGGGCTGCATGCGCGCGCGTCGCAGCGCATGATACGAGGTCGAGGCCGAACACATCATCACCGCGCCAGCCACCATCGACACGGAATCCGGCAAGCGGAAGGCGTTGCGTGCCGGCACTACGATGAACTCGGCGAAGCCGCCGTGCCGGTGCTTGCCGAGCATCCGACCGTCTGGACAAAAAGGTTCGTGATCGGCGCGGCAGTAACGACAATCGCCGCAAGTCACGAGGTAGTGAAGGCAAACCCGGTCGCCCGGCTGGTGGCTGGAGACACCAGTGCCCAATGCATCAACCGTGCCAGCAACTTCGTGTCCGGGCACCAAGGGCAAAGGTCCTGCGTGAGATGTGCCCGCCCGGTAATGAACGTCTGAATGGCAAATTCCTGCCGCCTCCACCCGGATGCGCAGCTCGTTTGGCCCGGGCATCGGTATGCCCAAGTCCGTGGTTACCAAGGGTTTCCCGATCTCAACCAACTGGATTGCTTTCATCCCTTTATCTAACAAAAATTTACCGTTTTTGTAATGAGCAAAATCTCAAGGATAGTCTAGTATTGCCAGTACACTCATACCCTAAAATTATTCGTACCATGACAAAGATTCCCCTTATATTATTCCTCATCATCGCGATTCTATTCGCGTGGATGGCAGGAGCCCGCGATCAGAAGAAGGTCGCGAAAGAACTCAAAGAAAAGGTCTCCGCAAACTTGGCGGCCACCAAAAACGAAAAGTTCGCCTCCCTACCAATTGAGTTCGACTACGCCAAAGGCAAGCTCGACGCGTCTGCACTGTCGCTCACCAAAACCGAACAGAAGACCTTGGCTCGCGCCGCTAAAAAAGGCCTCCCTGGCGGCAAACTCGACATCCATTGGAAAAAGAAGAGCAAGGCGAAGCCCAAGCCGAGCTCGGATAAAACCGCCAGCACCAAAGCCGGTGATGCCAAAGCCGGTGATGCCAAATCCAGTGATACGAAAGCCGGTGATGGTACAGTCATTGTCGACGGCGGTTCCTCGGAACCTGCCAAGGATGGTGACGGAGCCCTCGGCCTACTGGCTGGTAATCCTGATCCTGGCATCGTGAAAAAAGCCGGTTCGGCTCCGATCGAGATCGGTGATAAAGACGGCGACAATGCCGAAGCCACAGGCGACAATGCCGAAGGTACAGGCGACAATGCCGAAGCCACAGGCGACAAGGATGGCGAAGGCCACGATGGCGCGGGCGAAAAAGGCAGCGCTGACGATAAAGAAGCTGCCGCAGGTGCTGACGATATAGAAGGCGCTGGTGACAAAGACGGTGAAGGCACTGATCCGAAGACGGCTGAGGTCGCTGGGATTGCCGACATCCCGGACGGCGTAAAGCCTGGTTCCGAGCCGAAAGACGCGGACCCGAAAGACGCGCCGGACACCAAGCCAGAAGATGGTAAAACCGAGCCGAACGAGCCAAAAACAGCGGGAACCGACGATCCAGAAGCAAAAGCGCCCGCCTCCGACCCCGAGGCCAAAGCCGTTGATGCCGAAGCTGCCGCGATGCAAGAGAAAGAAGATGCCGAGAAATCTGCGGTCGCTCTCAAAGCGCTCAAAGCCGCCATCGCCTCCGGCTCGATCACCTTCGCACCGAACCAATTCAAGCTCACCGATGACCACACCGCCGACCTTAAAAAGCTCGCCGGACTCGTCAACGACTACGGCAAGCCACTCACGCTCGACGTGAAGGGCTTTGCTCAGGACGACTGCGACACCTGCTACGCCAACGAACTCAGCCACCGGCGCGCCGGCGCTGTGATCGCCGGTTTGATCAAAGCCGGTGTGCCGTCTAGTTCGCTCAAACTCGAAGCCGCCATCGCCCCCGTGGTGGAGACGGCCAACGACGCAAAATCGGAACAACGACGCGTCGAACTCAACCTCGTCCCCTAAAGCAAAGGAAACCAATATTATGATGGACCTGTTAATCGCATCCAACTTCTACTCCTTCTTCTGGGACCTCGTCTCGGCTCTCTTCCTCGGCATCATCCTGTTCGGACTCGGCGTCCTGCTCGGATGGTACCTGTGGAAAGATCGCCTCGAAACCATCCGGCAAGCGCCGCGGGCCAACGAGTCCCTGCGCAAAGACATCGAACGCCTTGAAGCTCAAGTCGACGCCATCTAATCCGCTTGGAGACCACACACATGATCGCAAAATTATTCTATCTTTTCGGCTCCCACGGACTCGTCTCGCTCCTCTTCCTCATCCTCTGCTTCCTGCTCGGACTCTGGTACGCCTTTATCAAATGGTATGCCAGCATGAGCGACAGCGACGCCGTCGCCGATGGCGAAAAACTGCGTCGCCGCAAACGCGAACTCGAACTCAAATTACAAGGCGACACCGGCCATGCCGCTGGTAAAACAGCTGCTGGCGCAGTCGCCGCCGCCGCTGGCGGAACCGCCGCCGCCAGCAAGTTCGGTAGTTCCGGTTCGGCGAGTGCATCCGGCTCGACCAGTGCATCCGGCTCGACCAGTGCATCCGGCTCGACCAGCATCGTCGGTACGGGCAGCTCGTCCGGCTCAAGCGGCAGCAGCGCCTCCACCTCAGGTAGCAAGTCGGGCTCGACTTCCAGTGTTGGAACGAGTGCCGCCGCCAGCCCAACCGGCGGAACCACCGCGAAGTCCACCGGCTCCACCAGCGCCAAGTCCGGCACCTCCGGTTCCAGCAGTTCTGGGTCGGCAAGCGCCGCCAAGTCCGGCTCCGCTTCCAGTGTCAGCAGCAGCGGCGTCGGCAGCAGCGCCAGCAGCCGAGGAAGTGGCGGCAATGGGAGCAGCAGTCGTTCAGGCAGCAGCCAGACCGCGTCCGGAAACGGATCGAGTTCCACCAAATCATCCGGCTCCAAATCGTCCAGATCCAGTTCGAGCAGCGGATCACGCAGCAGCAGTACCGCGAGCAAATCCGATCCAAGCAGCTCCGGTTCAAGCTCCAGCAGCAGCAAGGCCAAAAAGCCGGCGGGTAAATCGGTACCGATGAGTGCCACCCTGTCCAAACAGTTCGCTGGCGAGAACGTTCGCAACGACGAACGACTCGGCGTCCTCTACGAACGCGCACCGGACGTCACCGATGATCTGAAAAAAATCAAAGGCGTCGGCAAAGTGATCGAAACCAAACTCCATGAGTTCGGCGTCTATCGCTTTAAACAAATCGCCAACTGGAAAAAGGCCCATGTCCTCGCCTTCACCGAGGAACTCGCCACGTTCAAGGACCGTATCGAACGCGACGAGTGGATCAAGCAAGCCAAAGACCTCGCGAAGTCCGCATAACACGTCGCTCAACTCCGAATGAACACGGCGGATCTTGGTCCGCCGTTTTTCTTTTCAAAAATAAACATCTCTCGCTGCAATCAATTCGAAGGGTTTCCCGTCTCCGCTAGAAATCAACAACCACAAGGCGCATGCCTTCAACTTCGCATAGACTAGCATAGATAAAGCCCCTCCAATGAAAACACTGCTCACATCCCTCCTCATCCTGCCCTGCCTGTTCCTGCTCACCGCCTGCAGCAGCAATCCCGAACCGGCACAAGCCCCAATCGAACCCGAATATACCGCGATCAAATTCCACAAAGACACCTGCGGCACCTGCAAGAAAATGGACGTCTTCCTGCCCGACGTCGAACAAGCCGTGTCCAAAAAAGTGGACTTCGTCACCTATGACTTCACCGACGATGCAGCGAAGGCCAAGACGACGCAAATGGCCAAGGACGCTGGCTTCGAACAGGCCATCGCCGACAACCAAGGCAGCGGCTTCGTGTTGCTAGTCGACAAAAACGGCAACCCGGTCGGCAAGTTTTCCGGCAAAACCCACGACAAAGAAGCCATGATCGCCGCCATCACCGACGCGGCCAAGTAACCCCCATGAATCACCACCAGGCGACGGACGAGGACTTGCTGCAAGGCGCATACCGCTATGCCATGTCCTTGTCCGGACGCCACCACGACGCGCAGGATCTGGCTCAACAAGCCGCGTTCAAATTAATCCGCCGCTACGGCTCCCTGAAAAACCGGAGTCTGGTATTCAAGACCGTCCGCAACCTGTACATCGACAAGTACCGACGGACCAAAGGCAAAGAGGTTGTGCCGTTGCACGACGCCGAACTCGGCAACCTGCTCGCCTTCGAGAGCGGACCGGACCAAGGCGACAAACTGGATCTCGCCCACGTCCTCTCGCTGCTTGATTTCGAAGAGCGCGAATTACTCTATCTCCACTACGTAGAAGGCTACACCGCCGCCGAAATCGGCACCCTACTTAAAACCTCACGGAACACGATTTTAAGCCGCCTTTCGCGAACCCGTAAGAAAGCCCGAGTTCTCCTCAGCGAACCGGAGCACGACCAAAATCACTCGCAGCAACACCCTCCGCAATCTCGGCAAGGCCACCATGACTGACCCGTTGGAAGACAAGATCCGGACGCACTTCGAACGCAAAACCCTGCCGCAGGAAAAGGTCGCCTCGATCCTGCGCGAAGCCCGCCAGTTGCGCCGGCTGTCACGTTGGCGGACCGCCACCGCGGTGTTCGCATCGGTTCTCGTTCTGGCCAGCCTCGGCCTCGCGCTGTGGTGGGGCGTGCATCGTCCCGCGGCCGGGTCCGAACTCACCGCCCAGATGATGGCCAGTCACAAGGCGCATGTCCCCAGCGAGTTCGATATCCCGACCGAGAAATTCGTCGCCCTGCAACAACAGATGGACAAACTCGATTTCGACATCCTGCCGAGCGAAGCCGCCCTGCGCGAACGGTTCGACATCCAAGGCGCCCGTTATTGTAAAGTTGGGAGCCAAGTCGCCTGTGCCCTAACGGTCCGCGAACGCAGTAACAACAAACCCGGTACCGTGTTCATCGCCCGCAACAGCGAAGCGATCCAACAAGCCCAGCCCACCAACGCCACCTCGCAAGGACTCCAACTCGAATACTGGCACGACAACGATCGGTTCTTCGCCTGGGTTGGTGAGATAAACAGCGATCTTTGAGATCGCTCGAAACAACTCTACGAAATTTGCTGTAGAAGACGGTGCACCATTAAATCGCCTTTTGCTTTCCCCGCGCACACTGGTCTGTTCGGATACCGAACATGGCCCGACTCCTTTTTGCCGTTCTTCTCGTTGTTCTAATCTGTCCAGCCTCCGGGCAGTTTCCCAAACCAGAAACCCTGCGCGCGTCTTGCGTTGAAATTCTGGTCGATGGGCAACTCGGTGGCACCGGCTGGTTCGCGACCACCAATGGTACCGTGCTCACCGCCGCCCATATGATTGGCCAAAAACCGAAGACCAATCGGGTGTTCGAGATCCGCCAAACGGACGGCAGCCGACATCGGGCTGTCGTTGAAGCCGTCGACTTCGGACACGACATCTGTCGGCTCGCGCCCGCCAAACCGATCCGCAGCACGCCCCTGCCCTTCGCAAAACGTCTGCCGAAGCCCGGCCAGGTCGTCCATCTGTTCGGTGCGCCGATGTTCCGCCACGAGATCCTGATGACCGGACACATGTCGCGGGCGCGTCCGGCGTATGAATATAGCGACGGCCACTACTGCCGCTGCGTCTTCGTTTCCGGGATTGGTCCGATCGGCACCTCCGGCGGCCCGTGGGTTAACCGCAAGGGCGAAGTCTTCGGACTGCAGTCCGCGATGGTCACCAATAAAGGCGCACCCCAAGGGCTCTGCATGGTCGCCCCGCTCGATGCCTTGAAAGAATTGCTGAGCGCCCACGGACACGCTCATAGCGCCAGTCTTGAAGCCGCCCTTGAGGAAACCTTTGAACAACCCCCGGCGTTTCAAAAAGCCAACACCTACCAAGAGCCCGCCCTGGTACTGCGCAAGTTGGTCAACGATGGCGTGTCCGAACGCGCCGGGCTCAAAAACGGCGAACTGCTCACCGCCATGAACGGCACCGCCTACGAGACTCGCACGGCCTTCTTCGCCGCCCTGCGCAAACTCAAACCCGGCACGCAAATCACCCTGTCGGTTCGCGACGCGAAAGGCCATAAGCCCCGCGAGGTCAAGCTCCCCCTCGCCCGCCTCGAAGCGCATTGGGCAAAATCCGAATGATATTTAAATCAGCGCGGGAAAGCTCTTCGGCGCCGGCGCGGTGACCCGTACCTCTTCGCCACTGACGATGTGTTTGAACACCAGCGTGCGCGCATGCAACGCGATGCATTCGGGTTCGAACTCGCGCGTCGCGCCGTAACGTTCGTCGCCCAACACCGGATGGCCTCGGTGCGAGAACTGAACGCGGATCTGGTGGTGGCGTCCGGTCTCTAACTGGATCTCGACGAACGAAAGCGGTTCGGACGCGGACGCGTTCTCGAACGGCAGACACGCGTACGCGAGCGCCGCCTTCTTTCCTTCGGTCGACACCTCGCTTTTATAATTCCGGCGCAACAAATGATCTTCCATCCGACCACTGGCGGGATCGATCGTTCCTTCGACCAGAACCCAGTAGGTCTTGCGGATCGTTCGTTCGCGGAACTGGGCCGAAAGCCGACTGGCGGCCTTGCTGGTGCGGGCGAGCAGGACCACCCCGGAGGAGGGACGGTCGATGCGGTGGACCAGTCCGAGATAGACCTTGCCTGGCTTGCGGTAGGTTTCGCGCAGGTAGTCTTTGGCGTGTTCGAGTAAGGTGGTGCGCTTGGTTCGGTCGCCCTGAACCAGCAGCCCGCCAGGCTTATTCACGACGAGGTGGTGGTTGTCCTCGTAGAGAATGTCGAGTTTTTTGGCGGACATTATTGCCGGAGTTAATTGCCCGATGTTACAGCCGGATATTGCCGGTGTTGGTGATAGTGCCGTTGCGGTTAAGAAAGAAGCGCTTGCGTTCTGGGATCCGGCCCAGGTTGCCACCGGAATCCGAGGAGAACTCCACGTCGAGATTATAGCCCTTCACGCCGGGACGCGGATCGCGAACGAGTTTGCCCCATGTATGAATGCGGATGCTGTCGGGATTGTTGATATTGCTGCGCAACCACCTTTTGACCACGTCGAACGAACCGTCTGCGTTCGGTTTGAGGGCATTGGTGGACGGTTGGATGAACCCAGGTCCCGGTCGGTTGCCGTTGTTGGTGTTGCCGCCGTTGGCCGGACGCGTTCGCTGGTTCACGGTTTGGTTCGGCTTGTTAGCGGAGGAAATGGCAGCGACCGGCTTCGGGTTGTTGCGGTCGTACTCGCCCTTCTCCTTCTTCAACTGCATCTTCGCGTAATACGGCACCGCGTCGTCCACCCAGATCTGGCGGCGAGTGGCCTCGCCGAGGTCGCCGCGTTCGAGCGTGACCTTGGCCGGATCTCGTCCCGAAATCGGAATCGAAAAAGAGGCGCGGTTGCCGGACACGCCGAGCAGGAAACCTTTGCGCGCCCGCCCGTCTTTCATACCGATCGAAATTTGCTGGCTGGCCGGAGGAATCTTGAATTTCTTGCGCACGACTTCGGACAGTTCGGCGTAGCGCGCGCGCCAGTCGGGCGGGCCAGCGGGCTTGGTCGAGTCGGTGGAACCTTGGGATGTCGAAGCGGAACCGGAGACGGCCGACGACGCCGAACCCGGGGCGGCCGGATCGGACACAGAAGACGTGGTCTCCGCCGAGGGGCTTCCGGTAGGGTCGAGTTCAAGGTCTGCGACCGGCGAACCAATGGGCGCGTCGACCGCGACGAGTTGGTCGTCAGCGAGTTCGATGACGGGCTGACAACCAGCAAGGGCGAGAGCGGCGAGCGGGAAAAGAAGTTTGATGTGACGTTTCATAAAATCGGTCCGCGAACGTGCGGAGGACCGATGGCAAAATCAAGCATGGAGAGTCGTCAGTCGTTGAGTAGCCAGTAATGGTTGATGGCAGAATAAAATCAGACGATTCAATCCTACCAACTTCCTACTGGCACCTCTACCGTTGAAACTCTTGCGCCACCCAGTCCGATTCCGGCGGATCAACGGACGGCTTCTGGTTCTGCATGCGAATGGTCTCATGCACCAAGGCCAGCAGCATCATCCGGATATCGAGCAGCATCAGCAAGGCGAAGAATACGCCGAACACGGTCGCGGGGCGCCAATATCCAAAAGCCGTGGCCACCAGGCAGCCGACGGCACTGATGATTTGCAGGAGAAGGGCGAGGCGGTCCGTGATGTTCATCCTACATTATCGCCGTTCACAGCCGCTTTGCAACCAGTCGTCTGTGGCGTTCACCCCGTAAAACAGCGGCTGAACAGCACGGTGCGTCACGAAGCGCAGACTTGTTCCAATGGCGGGACGCGTTTCACCCCAAAGGTCCGTTGAGAAGAGTCCGAACGCAAAAGATGGCGCGGCGTGTTTTCGGTCAGAACTGAAGCAAACCATTGAATTCTGAACAAATTTTCCTATGGAGTGTCCCTCTTTGACCAAGGGCTGGAACCAAATAATGGCAAAAAAGAAAAAATCGAACCGTTCGAATAAACGTAAGCCAACCTCCTCGAAACCGAGTGAGGCGCGGAAAAATGTGCAACGACCCAGCGGCAAAATGCGGTCGTCGAAAGACATCATGAAGGGGGGCGGCAAGGGCGTCAATCAACCCGGTCTGTTCGACAATGTGCTCACCGATGCCACGCCAGCCTCCGAGGCCCCGTATTACAAGGGCCCGCTGTTCACGATGATCGACAAGATTTCGTTCGCGGTCAGCACCGTCATCGCTTTTTTCATCTACATCAAAACCCTCCCCCCCTCGGTCACCTTGGAGGACGCCGGTGAACTCGCGGTGGCCGCCGACTATCTCGGGGTCCCCCACCCGCCCGGCTATCCGATCTGGACCCTGCTCGCGTGGTTTTTCCAGTGGGTGCTCGACTTCTCCTCTTACCACGGCAACCCGAACCCGGCCTGGCCGATCGCGCTCTGTTCCGCGTTCTTCGGCGCGCTCGCCTGCGGGTTTCTCGCGGTGATGATCACCAAGTCCGGACGCCACATCGCGCGCGGACTCGGCAAAAGCACCGACAGCATATTCCGCCAAACAAACTGGATGCCGGTGGGTGCCGGCTTCCTCGGCATGTTGGTGGTGTACGGCTTCGCGCGGATCTACGCCCCCTTGGGTCTGCTGTTCTTTGGCGCGGTGGCCTTGGCGCTCACCCTGTGTTTCTTCGTCAGCTTCGCCTTTCAAAAACAGATCAAACCACTGACCACCGCCTGGATCGGCAGTATCGCCTACGGTGGCACGCTCGCCTTCATTCTATGCATGGCGCAGTGGTCCGGCAATGGGATGGCGCTTGGAGTGGTCTCGCTCTGCGTCTTGGGCGTGCTCGGGTTCGACGCGCTCACGTCGCTGTTCCAACAACGAGACGACCTCATGTCCGAACAAACCGCCGGCGTCCTCGCCCTGTTCGGCGGCATTGCCGGCGCGCTGCTGTTCGCGTTCACGCCGGTGCAGTGGTCGCAGTCGGTGATCATCGAGGTGTACAGTCTGAACGCCTTTTTCATGACGCTGATCTCGCTGCTCACCTACGTGTGGATGTGCCGTCCCGAGAAACACTGGCTCCTGTACTTGGTCGCCTTCTTGTTCGGCATCGGTCTGACCAATCACCAAGCCCTGCTGTTCATCATGCCCTTCCTGCTGGTCGCCATCGGCACCCGTAGCCGCGACTTGTTTGGCCGCGCGATCGCGTTCTGCCTCGCCGGCCTGTCGGTCTACATCTTCGTCAAAGTCTTGGTGCATTTCACGCCAACGAGCGGGAACTTTGACCCGGTAGGAACAAAGCCCCCCGAAGGCAGCCTCTTAGAGACCATGGGCTTCACCTTCGAGGGCCTCGCGGCCTTTGCCGGCGTGTGCTGCCTCGCGCTACCCGTGCTGTATTATGTGATCAAAAAAGATGTGCGCAGCATGGTCACGGTTGGCGCCCTGTGTACTGGTGGCGTGATGATGGCCATGGGCCTGGTCTCACCGTTCATGAACCGGATACTCGACCCGGCACAGCCAAGGGTCGGCAGACAAACCTTTATCGCACAGGATTTCGTTTTGATGGGCCTCGGCGCGCTCATCTTTTTTGCCCCGCTCGTCTTTCTCCGCTTCCGCCCCAAAGGCTACATGCCCTGGGCGCGACTCTACGGTATGTTCACCGTCCTCGCGCTCGGCGTGGCCTTCCTGCTCTACATGCCCTTTTCCTCCGAACAGAATCCGCCGATGAACTGGGGCTACCCGCGGACCATCCAAGGCTTCAAGCACGCGGTGATGCGCGGCCAGTACGAGAAAATCTCGGTCACTAAAAACATCAAGAATACCTCCGGCGCCCTCAGCGAAAAAACCGGACGTGCTCGACTCGCAGCATACAAGCGGGAACGCGACAAACGCCTCACGCTACTCGGCCCGAAAGGCAAGCAACTGGTCGAGGCCCAGTCGGTGTTCCAACAAGAGAACGCCACCTACGCGAAGATTCCGGCATCTGAAACCGCCGCCAAAGCGGCCGCGTTGGAACGCGTGAACGCGGCGCGGACAGCGTACACGAAGCTTCAACAGGATCAGGCGCGTCAGGGCTTCGCGGTGAATCGCACGGTTCTGCAAGAATACTATACCTACGACAAACGGTTTAAAGACCAGCAGGCCATGCAGTTCAGCGCCCGCCAGAAAGCACTCTCAACCAGTGAGGAGAAGTTGACCGACGCCGAACGCGAGTACATCGCGACCGAAGCCGAATTAAAAGAGGCCGAACGCGCCTATCTGCGGGTGCCCGAACACTTCGAATTCTTTGAGGAGAAGTTGGCCGCCACCAAACGCGTGGATGCAGCCAAAGCCTCCTTGGCGGCGATGACTGCGGGCACCAACGTCAACGTCAGTGCCGCGAACGCGTACACGCTCGCGAAAAACAACATCGATAACGACCACAAGGCGAAGTTCTTCTTCTTCTATCAGATGTCGCACCTGTTCCTCAGTCCGAAGTCGCAGCACGTCTTCGCCATGGTCCGCCAGTTCACGCCTTGGGCCTCGCTCCTCGCCTTGCTGCCGTTGATGTTCGTGTTCAAAATCGACAGCTTGCAACGCAAGTGGTTCTTCGCCCTCGCGGTCGCCTTCTTGTTCACCACCCTGTTCTTCCTGATCGCGCAGTTCCCGCAGCTCAACAATCAGGATCTGTTCATTAAGCGGGTGCAATACATCCAGGCCCACGCGGTGTTCGCGGCGTTCATCGCCTACGGACTGATCATCCTCTGCGCCCTGCTGGCGATCTTTCTGCGCTTCCTCCGGCTGCCGCATATTGCCAGCACCGTGGCGGTCGCGGTCATCGGCATCGCCTGCACCTTCTTCTGGCCAGCCAAACAAATCTGGGTCGACCAAAACGATCCGAAACACCTCCGTGACGTCGGTGCCTCCGCCCTCGACGGCCACGACTTCGGTTGGCAGTTCGGTTTTTACCAGCTACGCGGCGCCAACGGCATCATTCTCGACAAGGTCTACCAAGCCAAGAAGAACGGCGCGGACCTGCAATACTGCCTCGACCAGAACGCCCTTGATTACATGGCGTGGTCGGAAATGCCTGCGGACAACGTGACCGCTTTGCGTTCGATGGTTGGGGATGCCGTCGGCGGCGAATCCGACTTTAAGTCCTACCTCAAAGCGATGCCGGAGAAAGACTGGCGTTCGGAGCGGTTGCTACGCGAAGCCACCCTCGTCTCGGCCTGGAAGCGGCAACCAACCAAGGCGGCGATCAACCCGGTCTCCCTCGACATCCTCGCGACCAAACTTCCCGCGCTCAACACGAGCCTGCTGGCCGACCTCAGCGCCGCTGGCAACCTGCCGGAAACCGAACTCCAGCAACGGCTCGCCACCTCCGGTGTTGCCGCGGCGGATGTGCCCGTTGTTCTTGAAGCCGCCCGTGCCGGCGCTCGCTACCAGACCCACAAGGAGGTCCGCTTCGACGCCGAAGCCTACGCCCGCCTCACCAGTCTCAGCAACGCGAGCACCCCAGCCCTGATCGCCTCGAACCGTCTCGAGAAACTTCGCTACTGCATCGACACTTGGGTGATCGACGAAGACAACTTCGTCGAGAAAGTCGGCATTGCCCTCGGGGAAACGCCACCACAGGCCGAAATGGATGCCATCCTTGCTGCGGCCCGTCACTTCTACAGCGAGATTCCCGACTTCGATCCGTCCTACCCGCCCGAGATGGAACGCGACGCCATCTTCTACGGCGGAACCGACCCGGGTCGCTTTGTTCCGACCTACATGATCTACAGCGCCAAAGTGCGTGAGGACGTGCATCTCATCACCCAAAACGCGCTCGCCGACAGCACCTACATGAACATCATGCGCGACCTCTACGGTGACAGCATCTGGATGCCTAGCACGTGGGACAGTAACCGCGCGTTCGAGGAATACAGCGAACGCGTGTTCTCCGGGCAGGAAAAAGCCGGCGCGGAAATCACCTTCCAAGGCGGGCGCATGCAAGTGCAAGGCGTCGCCGGCGTGATGAAAATCAACGCCATCCTGTGCGAATACCAACACGAGGAATGCCGCGACCAGCACGCCTTCTACATCGAGGAGAGCTACCAGATTCCTTGGATGTTCCCGTACATGAAACCGAACGGCTTGATCCTCCAGATCCACAAAGAACCGGTTTTTCTCACCCAAGAAGACATCCAAAACGACATGCGTTTCTGGAAATGGTACACGTGGAAACTCACCCGCGACCCCGCGTTCAAACGGGATGTAATTGCCCAGAAAACCTTTTCCAAATTGCGTGGCGCGATCGCCGGCCTGTACCAGAACAAGGCCAAGGACCTTGACCGCCTCGCCGCCGGTGGCGCGGAAGCTCTAGGTTTCACCACCGCCGCGGAAGCCAGCGAAGCGCTCAAGGATTACTCCGAGGCCGCGTTCAAAGAGTCGGTCAAACTGTTCCCGCAAAGTCCGGAAGCCAACACCCGTTACGGCAGCCTGCTGATCGAACGACGCAAGTTCGATCAAGTGCAGAAACTCATGGACGACTTCCTCGTGCTCGACCCCGAGAACAAAAGCGCCCCACGCTTCAAGACCAGCGCCCGCCAACTGAAGAGTTTGTTGGCCGAAATGGAGCGTAAACACGCCGCCGCTGGTAACGGGCAACTGTCGGCCCAGGACGCCTATCGCTTCTGCCAGAGCCACTATCCCAACTTGAAGGAACACGAGCGCCTCAGCAAAGAGTCGCGTCGTCTGGCGCGTGGCATCCGCGCCGAGGAGCTCCTGCCGCTGTGCAGAACCCTCCTCAGTTTCAACCGAGACGAGGATGCAGCCTACGCGATCAACCAAGGCACCCTTCGATTCTCGAAGGACTACCGCTTCTACATTGAGAGTGCCACGGTCAAGATGCGTTCGATGGATCTCGACGGCGTCGAAGCCCAACTCACCAAGGCGATCAAAGCCAGCCCTCAGCTGGCCTTAGACCAGATCAAAGCTGAAGAGGAAAAACGCTTCCGGCTCTTGGTCCAGAACGGCCGCTTGAACCAGATTCTGTCAAAAGCCCTCCAAGGAACGCAGAAACCCAGTACCCAACCGGGCGGCATCACCCCCGGTGGTATCATGCAGAACGGCCGCCCCAGCGGCGTGTTCCCCGGTGGCGGATCGCCGTTCAAATCCTTTTGATGGAACGAAAACATTGAATCTGCATCTCAGCCTGCAATGAAGACAGCACTCTCAATTTTTGTTCTCACTGTATATGAGATTGATCAGGCGTTGAAATATATATCGCCGGCGACTGCCCAGTAATCCAGGCGTTGGCCGTTCGAAGTGGGAGGTCCAAGCGTCTAAGGCGACCCCCGTTGTACCACGGAATTGCATTCCGTGTCCGTGGCTCGGATTTTTAATCCGAGGGATGCGAAAACCAACGTTGCCCAGCAAAAAGACGTCTTCGTTTCGACGGCCTTAGTCTAGGCTCGCTCCCCATTACCCGGCGGCTCATCGCCTTGCGCAGACTTCGTTGAACGAGGAGAAGGAGGATCCGTCACGCCCTTGATCGCCTCCACAACCACGTATCGTCGATCACTCTTGATCGTCTTGTGGTTGCCGAAAATCTTGGTCAGCTTGGCGTGGTAGTGAAGATGCCGGTTGCCGACAACACGCAAGCGCCCGCCCGGCCTGAGCACGCGGCAGGCGTGGGTGAACATCCGCCAAGCCACCGCATCCGTGCGCACATTGCCGGCGTGAAAGGGCGGATTACATAACACCAGATCCGCCGAATTTTCCGACACATCGGTAAGACAGTCGAGCCAATGAACCGACACCGCCTCCTCGGGAAAATCGTCTAAATGCTCGCCCGCGTTCAAGCTGGCGCAGGCCACCGCGAGCGCCGACTCGTCATAAAACCGAACCGAACGCGGCCGCGTTCCCGAATCCGCCAATTCCAGCGCCATGACGATTCCGAGCAGTCCAGTGCCGCTCCCCAGATCGATCAAATCCACCCCGTCCGATTGTTGCGCGAAGTCGGCCGCGGCTGGCAGGTTGGCCAGCAGCATTGCGGTTCCCGGGTCAACCGTTGGTCCGTCTTCCATCACGCGTCCGGAGAACACCCCTGGCAGGATCGCGAACCGACGCCCGCCGTGTTCGAGGGTCAGTGATTCGGTTTCCTCCGGCCCGCCAGCGGATTCAACTGCGGACTCAACTGCGGACTCAACTGCGGTTTTCGGCGCATTAGGAATCGTGAGATGCACGCAGGCTTTGCGCCAGATGCTCGAGTGCAGGGTCGAACCGAGTTCCGTGTAGAGATTGGCTTTGACCATCGCAGCGGTGAGGATGCGTGCGTTCGGCGCGAGATGCGGACGGAGCAAGGCGTCGATGCGCGCGCGTTCGTCGTGGCGATCTGAGGCGCGCATGATCACGAGTTCGATGTCGTCGGGCAGCGGATCGTGACTGGTGAGGAAGCGCGAGGAGTCGAGTTCGAACTCATTGGCGACGGCGTTCTGCCACAGGCTTTCCATCGCGCACCAAGAATCGTTCAGCACCCACGGTTTCAAACCCAGCGAGGCGAGCACCAGCGTCAGGCAGCCAAAGGTGTCGTTGACCACGAGACAACGCGGCGGGTTCATCGAGTTCAGGCCGGCAAACAACGCCGTGATCGAGGAGGCTGATTCGTCCGAGCCATCCGGCTCGGTCGGGTCCGTCGGCTCAGTCGGCTCGGTCGGCTCGGTCGGCCAACGGTGGTTTTTCTTGGGCCCCGGCAGCGGTTCTGCGTTCAGGTCCCGGTCGGCTTCGGCGGACACGAGTCCGAGCACAAACCAGGCCATCAGTTCGTCGGCGGCATCCCAAGCGCGGTGGAGTTCTTTGGGCAACAAGGGATAACGCCGTAGGGTGAAATGGCGTTCGAGGACGGAAAAGTGGATGTCGGCTAGATCAGGCATGGTCGGTTAAGCCGGACCTCTATGCAGATTGTGTTGGCGAAAGCCACGTTGAAGCAATTGGTTTTTGCACTACCCGCTCTCCGTAGTAGCGCAGAGGCGTGGAATACACCCTGACAAAACTCCTGGCGGTCAATGCGATCAGTTTCGGGCTGGTGGTCGCCTTCCTCCTTACGGCGCGAAAGCTGCAGTGGGGTCGTCGCACCGAGATCGTGCTCGGCATCATCGCGGTGGTTGGTTGGTGCTACATGCAATATTGGTATGTGACCCGTCCGGATTTCAAACCGACGGACGACTACCCGCTGCACGTCTGCGATTTCTCCGCCGCCTTCGCCGCGCTATCGCTGCTGCTGCCCTGGCGCTGGCTACGAACCCTGCTGTACTTCACCGCGCCGTTTGCCGTGATGGCGTTCATCACGCCGACCACCGAAGCCTACCCGAACGAGACCGCGTTCTGGTTGTTCTGGATTGGCCACGCCTGCATCCTTGGACTGATGGCTTACATCGTGTGGATCCGCGGCTACCGTCCGACCCGCCGTGACTTCCAGTTCGCCGTCTTGGTCGGCACGGTCTATTTCATCGCCCTGTTCGGCTGCGACTGGGCCTTCGACTGGAACTACGCCTACGTCGGCAAAAAAGGTCCGCCGTTCTCGCTCGGCGGCTGGCCGTGGCACGGTCTGGTGATCTACGGGATCATGCTCCTCGTGTTTCTCTTTCTCTGGAAGGTGGGTTCGAGGGGAGAGATCAAGCGCAGTGAGAATGCTGGTCGATCACACCGACAGAAAGGAAGTTAGGAAGGCTATGGATCAGCGATATTTTTTCAGTCTGCTTGATAACACGAACTATAAGCGAGCAGAAGAACGTGAGATTATAGCTTTTGAGGAAACGATTGGATTTGAGCTGCCAGTTTGGTTGAAGGACTTGCAACGTCTTAAGGGTGGAGGGACTGTATTGGGAACAGATCTGATTATTTCGCTCAGAGATGGATCTCGGATGGACGGACCAGTGTATTTTAATGGGTTGAATCCGCGAACGGTCGAGGTCGAGGACGTCTTTGAAAAACTAGCGGGGAATCCACGAGTGATGCGAAAGATTAGCGGAACGGGCCTGCTTGAGATGTGGAATTTGCAGGCCGACTTTGGGATTAAAGAACATGAATTGCCATTTGCAGATGATCTCTGCGGCGGGAAATTCGTCGTTTCGTTAGGGGAAGGTGGCGGGACTATCCGCCATTATGACGAGTTGGGATGTAAGTTGATATCTCAGGATTTCGCATCCTTCCTGAAACTTCTCAGTGAGGAATAAAATCGAAGCTACTTCGACGCCGTCACATCCCACTCGCCGGTATCCGGCGCAGCCCCGTGCCGGTTGACCTTGAACACGCCGCGAACCAGATTGACCTTCAACTGCACCACGCCGACCACCACCAAGACCAAGAACGACCAGAAGGCGAGAGCAACACGCCCGTCAGCCGGCAGAACGCACATGACCAATCCGTAGACGACCAGCAGCGTTTTGAACTCGGTCGGGCCGAATCGTTGCAGTTCGAAGGTACCGGTGATCTTCGCAACGATATTGGTTAGGACTGCTGTCGCGTAGATCACGATCACTGCGATGATACTCAACCACAAATTGCCCGTCGACGCGCCCCAGCCGACCATCCAGTAGGAGAAGGACAGCGGATCGGTAAAATGGTCGAGCAGTTCGCCGCCGTTGCGACACTGGTTCGTCGAACGGGCGTGGGTTCCATCAAGGCAGTCCATGAAGTGTGCCCCGGCCACGCCGAGCGCCACCAACAGGCCGCCCCACCAATGCGGAACCGCCAGAAAAAAACCGCAGGCACCGACGATCGCCAGCAAATGCCCCATGAGAACAATGCCCTCGGGCGGGAACGCTCGGGGAATGCGCAGCGGTCCGTAGACCTTTTTGATCGGAGTCGACAGATAGGGATCAAGCAAACTGTGGGAGACGCGTTTGGACATGCGCAAGTGTAGCGGAAAACGTGAGAGGAAGCCGACAACTATTCGGGCTGGACGAAGCCATGCATCCCATTGACCCGGTAAGCGGCCCGGGTGTAGAATTCCCTCACCATGACCGCACACTTCCTACCCACCCTGTTGCTCGCCCTTCTTCTGCCCTCGTTCGTTCTGTCGCAAGATCGGGAACGCCGGGTGGAACAACCGGATGCTCCTCGAGCCGAGGCCCAAGAGGCCGATCGGGACCCGTTCGGCGCGGACCGAGCGCGTGAAAGAGCGGTTCGCGATCAGCCGGTGCGCGATGGAGATCGTCCACGTGATGGCGACCGAGTGCGAGAAGGCGACCGGGTACGTGAAGGCGCCATTCGTGACGGGGATCGTCCGCGCGAAGTTCAACCCCGCGAGGGTGACCGGGCCCGTGATGGCGAAGGCCGAGTGGAACGACGCGTGCCGCAACCCGACCGCGCCGGAGACCAAAACATCAACCGCGAACGTGAGGCCGACATGTTCCGGCGAGAACAGAAGCGGATTCAAGAACAAGCATTCCGGGAACGCATTCGGGATGAAGGGTTCCGCGATGGCGATCGTGAAGCGGCCGAACGCAGACGCATGCCCGCGGACGTGCCGCCCGAAGCCCAACGTCTGATTCGAAGCCTGCAAGAACGGAACACCGCGCTCGAACGCCAAGTCCGCGAGATGCAAGCCAACGTCGGCAACCGCGAACGCGACATCGAGGCGGGACTACGCGAACGGGCACGCGCGGTCGCCGAACGAGAGGAGCAGTGGAAGCAGTACAACGGCCAAACGCAAAAACAATTCCGCGCCATGATGGAACAAATGGAAAAAATGCAGGCGCAAATTGGCGAACTGCAACGCGCCGCAAATTCGCGTCAGGGCGAATAAAATAGCACCCGGTTCCAGCAGGGTCGCTTAGGCTCCAAGGGGTAAGTTCGGCTTGATCTCGAAGCGCGCGTTTGGCGCGTCTTCAACCCGCCCGGGACTCCCCGCCGCTCCGGCAATCATCGCCGCGTTGTCGGTGCAATACGCCGGTGCAGCCAAATACAGCGTCATCCCGCGTTCTTCCGCCAGACGGTCCAACGCGCCGCGTAAAACTTTGTTCCGCGCCACCCCGCCAACACAGGCAAACGCTTTCACCTGATGCGCGTCGAGAGCCCGGCGCGTGGTATGAATGAGTGCACCGACCACCGCTTCTTGATAGCTGGCGGCCATGTCCGGCATCGGTACTTCGGGACCGTCCAAGCGCGTCAGCAAGGCCGTTTTCAATCCGCTGAAACTAAAACAAAACTCTGGATCGAACGAACCCGTCCGAGTCGATGCGCGCGGCCGGCCGCGAGGAAAGGCGACAGCTTTCGGATCGCCGCCGAGCGCGTTCTGTTCGATTTCCGGACCGCCGGGATAGCCGAGTCCGAGCATTTTTGCGCCCTTGTCGAGCGCCTCGCCGGCGGCATCGTCGACGGTCTGTCCGAGCAGCTTGTAACGACCGGGTCCGTCCATCATCACGAGGCAGGAATGCCCGCCGGACACCAGTAGTACCAGCATCGGACAATCGCGTTCGGGATCGGGCCCATCGGACAGAAACAGGGAGGCGACATGGCCTTCCAGATGGTTCACGCCGACCACTGGCACCCCGAGACGGAACGCCAGCGCTTTGGCCGCAGATACCCCGACCAACAAGGAACTCGCCAGTCCGGGCCCGCGGGTCACCGCAATGCGGTCGATGTCGCTCCACTTGATTCCCGCCGTCTCGATCGCCTCAGCCAACACGCCGGGAAGCGCTTCGACATGAATACGGCAGGCGATCTCCGGGACGACGCCTCCGTAGGGGCGGTGCTTGGCGATCTGGCTGTAAACCACGCTGCTGAGGACCTCGCGTCCATCGCGCACCACGGCGGCGGCGGTTTCGTCACACGATGTTTCGATGCCGAGAATGATCAAATCTGTTTCCTTAGTTCGGTGATGGCCGCCTCAAGCTGCGGATCCGATGGCGGCGCATCGAAGCTGTTGGGGTCGGTTCTAAATTTAAAAATCTGCTTCCAATGGTCGAGGGTCATCTCCACCTTGACGTCCGGCGCGATGCCCTCGCCATGGATCACGCGGTCGCTGTAGGTGTGATATTTCGCGACGGTGAGTCGGAGTGCCGGCCCGTCGGCTTCCCCCACGGGGATGATCCGCTGGACCGATCCCTTGCCAAAGGTTCTTTCGCCTACCAGCCGGGCCCGAACGTGGTCCTGAAGCGCGCCGGCAACAATTTCGGAGGCACTGGCGGACTGGTCATTGATCAGGACAACCAACGGTAGTTCTGGCCAGGCAGCCTCCTGTCCGGCGCTGTGTGTGGTCGCATCGGCGGGATCACGGCCCTTGGTGTAGACGATCAGTTCGCCTTGGCCGAGGAACAGTTTACAGAGGTCGACCGCGGCGTCGAGCAGCCCACCTGGATTGCCGCGGAGGTCGAGGATCAGGCCTTCCATGCCTTCTTCTTTAAGTGCGTCGAGCGCGGTGGCAAGATCCCGGACCGAGGGGTCAGAGAACTGGGTCAGGCGGGCATAGGCAATGCCGTTGGTCAGAATGCGCGCGTCGCGAACCGTGGGCAACTTGATGATCCGCCGCAGGATGGTGACATCGCGCGACTGGTCTTCGCCTTCGGACAGAAGGTTGAGCGTCGTGCCGCTGTCGACCTCGCCACGCAGCAGATCGACGGCTTCGGAAATGCCGAGGCGTTCCGTGCTGGTACCGTCGATTTCGAGAATCTGATCGCCGGGTAACACCCCCGCCTCGAACGCGGGCGTTCCTTCGATCGGATTGATCACCGTGATGCGTTCGTCGCGCATGCCGACGTGAATGCCGAGTCCACCGAACTCGCCGCGCGACTCGACCCGCGTTTGTTCATGGTCGTCCGGCGTCATGTAGCGGCTGTAAGGATCGAGTTCCTCCAGCATGCCCTCCAGCGAGGACTCCACCAGTTCGTGATAGCCCACGCGTTCTTTGTCGACGTAGTGATCTTGGACTTTCTCAATCGCCTCGCTGTACAAGGCCATCCCATCGCGTGCCTCGCGCGCGCTGGAGCCGGGAATCTGGTTCCGATAGCCCACCCAAGCTGCCACCATCAGGTTGGCAGCCAAGACTACGCCTAGCATCCATGGGAGAACACGCTTCATGATCAACGACATGCGAGCCGCAACTCCCTTTGTCAATGATGCCAAGCTTGCGGAGAAGGCACTCCCGTCACTTTTGGTAGAATCTGGAGCGAACCCACGTCTGTTACCTGAAAAAACATCTGGAGGGCGAGCGGCCTCGCTAGCCGTTTCTCCGATCTGGTTCGAAGAACCCCCGCGGATGCCGAGGCCGGCATCCCTCCAGTCGAACTTTGTGGAACCTGAAAAAACACCTGGAGGGCGAGCGGCCTCGCGAGCCGTTTCTCTAATCTGGTTCGAAGAAACCCTGCGGATGCCGAGGCCGGCATCCCTCCAGTCGACCTTTGTGGAACCTGAAGAAACACTTGGAGGGCGAGCGGCCTCGCGAGCAGTTTCTCTGATCAAGATCGAAGAAACCCTGCGGATGCCGAGGCCGGCATCCCTCCAGTCGAACTTTGTGGAACCTGAACAAACATCTGGAGGGCGAGCGGCCTCGCGAGCCGTTTCTCTGATCTGGTTCGAAGAAACCCCGCGGATGCCGAGGCCGGCATCCCTCCAGTCGAACTTTGTGGAACCTGAAAAAACATCTGGAGGGCGAGCGGCCTCGCGAGCCGTTTCTCTGATCTGGTTCGAAGAAACCACGCGGATGCCGAGGCCGGCATCCCTCCAGTCGACCTTTATGGAACCTGAAAAAACATCTGGAGGGCGAGCGGCCTCGCGAGCCGTTTCTCTGATCTGGTTCGAAGAAACCCCGCGGATGCCGAGGCCGGCATCCCTCCAGTCGACCTTTGTGGAACCTGAAAAAACACCTGGAGGGCGAGCGGCCTCGCGAGCCGTTTCTCTGATCAAGATCGAAGAAACCCTGCGGATGCCGAGGCCGGCATCCCTCCAGTCGACCTTTGTGGAACCTGAAAAAACACCTGGAGGGCGAGCGGCCTCGCGAGCCGTTTCTCTGATCTGGTTCGAAGAAACCCTGCGGATGCCGAGGCCGGCATCCCTCCAGTCGAACTTTGTGGAACCTGAAAAAACACCTGGAGGGCGAGCGGCCTCGCGAGCCGTTTCTCTGATCAAGATCGAAGAAACCCTGCGGATGCCGAGGCCGGCATCCCTCCAGTCGAACTTTATGGAACCTGAAAAAACATCTGGAGGGCGAGCGGCCTCGCGAGCCGTTTCTCTGATCTGGTTCGAAGAAACCACGCGGATGCCGAGGCAGGCATCCCTCCAGTCGAACTTTGTGGAACCTGAAAAAACACCTGCAGGGCGAGCGGCCTCGCGAGCCGTTTCTCTGATCTGGTTCGAAGAAACCACGCGGATGCCGAGGCCGGCATCCCTCCAGTCGAACTTTATGGAACCTGAAAAAACATCTGGAGGGCGAGCGGCCTCGCGAGCCGTTTCTCTGATCTGGTTCGAAGAAACCACGCGGATGCCGAGGCCGGCATCCCTCCAGTCGAACTTTGTGGATCCCAGAATGGACATCTCAAGCGACGTCCAAGGGGACGCCGTCCAAGACCTAGACGTAACGCAATTCCCTGGGGCCCATGAAAAAAGTCGGCATGGCCGGATCGACAGGCGAGGCCACGACGATCGGGCCTTTCGTTGTCGCCTCACCTCGAACGCCCCCCTTCGCTCCCCTCGAAGGATTCCTCGGAGCCCTCCATCTTCTTCTTTCGGGACGATAGGGCTATAAAAGGCTAATTTATGATATATTTTCAAATTATCCTTTAAAATGGAGCGATTAGGATCTATATTCAGGATATATGAACAAAAGAAGTCCAAAATTTCCAAAAATTAGCCTTGAACTCTGCATGGGATCCCTCGGCAAAATCGCCAAAAACATTCCTGCCGAGGGTGTCCCGAAAGAAAAAATCGCCGAGCTACTCGGCTATAACAGCCTGAACGGCCCAGCCCGCACCATGCTCGCCTCCCTCGTCGGGTACGGCCTACTTGAACGGCGCCCGTTCAAAGTATCCGCGCTCGGACAAGCCTTGCTTGAAGACGCTGAATCCCTCCCCTCCCGTCGCCGGGCCGCGCTCATGCCGAAGGTGTACCGAATGATATTTAGACGCGCCCGCGACGTCGCACCTGAAGACCTAGCCAAACGCCTGACGGAGCACCGCTTTACCGAAGAGGGAGCAAAACGGGCCGTGGAAGTGTTTACCGAAAACCGAGCCTTCGCGCAGCTTGACGACATGGATCCCACAGCGGTTCCGGGCAAAGGCTCCGGAGCAGGACGGGGACAGAAAGGTCGTCGAAGCGGGATGGGCCGCAAACGCGGCATGGGTCCCGGTGGCAAAGGCATGGGGCCCGGTGGCAAAGGTCGTGGACCACGCGGACGCGGCGCGATGTGCCGCCCCCCTGCTGCCGTCTTCCGGGTGCCGGTCGGCGAAGGCAAAGACGCCGAACTCCGCTTCTTTGGTGGACGTCCAAAAACCGAGAGCATCCATGCGCTGCGCAAGTACTTGGATCTGATCGAGTCCACCCTGTAGATTGATCGTGGATCGTTGAATCGAGTTCGGGGTTTCGTGTATCATGGATGCATGAAACCCCACTGCTCTTACCCTACCCCCCAGTCTTCTCCGCGCGATCCTGTTCGCCGAACTGGCCTGCTTGATCACCCTGCTGCCCATGGCTTGCTCCTCCGGCGGTAGTAGCGGCGGCGGCAGCGGCGAGCCCGGTCCGGTCGCCAATGCCGGTACCTCTCTCAGCGAGACTCCGTGCTTTGGCACGTGTCCGGAGTATACGATGACCGTCTATCCCAACGAGTTTTACCATCTCGATTCCGGATCTTCACCAAGAACCCGGGCTGCTTCGATGCGCCGAACAAGGCCACGTTGGACACGCTCGTCGCCGCCCTGCGCATGGCGATGGATGTTGATGGACGGGTCGTTCCCTGACGGTTAAACCGTTGTCGATCACTTCCAATTAGACCACTGCCCGGTTGGAACGATGGTGTTTTCCACTTTGGGTTCCACCGTCGTATCCATGATATCTACGATGGCTCTTGTCGGCGTGGCCGCGACGGATCGTGCTGACGCCTTCAAGACGGGTTCCACTGGGGGGTGCAGAAAGGGTTTCACTGGCGATTCCAAGGGGTGTTCCACGGTCGTTTTCACGAGACCGGGATCGATTTCAACGCGCTGGATTCCGGGGATCACACTAGCGAACGCACGGCAGGCCCCCACCCATTCTGCGTCGGCGGTTCCACTCACCCGGAGCACGCCGTTTTCGCAGTAGAGGTCGACGCCGCTTGGTGGTGTGAGGGCCTGAACAGCGCGTTTCTTCAAGGCAGCGTCTTCCAAGGAAAGATGCTTTTTAAGATGCCAGTCGACGCGTTTATTTTGCAAACCGAGCTCGGCGATGGCGCGGTCCGCCTCGAACAGAACTGGGTCATGGGAGCCATAGACATGGTACGAACCGTCGCGGTGTTCGACATGGCCCAGCAGGAATCCCGGCGCGTCACGAAGAGTGGCGAAGTCCTCAATCGTGGCCTTTTTCTGATGCGACTGAAACGCCGCGAATGCGAGTAGCAGAGGAATCAGAGCGGCGAGTAATAATAGAACCGGCTTGCCGAGCGAGGCGAGTTTTTTGCGTTCGGTGATCAGCAATGGTTCCAGTTTCGTGGTGATCGCCGTGCGCTCGGCCGGTGAAACCGAAAGGCCACTGCCAAGACATTCGCGATGGATATCCAACAGGGCATTTGTGGTCTTCATCCGGAGTTCATAGGTCGGTGCTCCGCGCACCGCCAATGCGAGAATGGCTTTGCTTCCTGGTTCGACCAGAATCGACCGTTGGCCGACCCGGAATTGACTGAGTTCGGCGCCCTGGTCGTCTCCCGTATCGAACGAATCCTTCACAAAATCACGGATGGCTGTGAGCATCCCCGAGACGATGGCGGGATCGCTTACGGCGGAGGACCGGCTCACATGCTCGATCAGCAGTCCGGCGTGCCGATCGATCAGCAGCACGTCTTCCACCTCGAACAACAGCGACTCCATCATCGCAATCTCCGAGTAGCGCTTTCCGGAACGCCAGGCGCGCAAGCGCCAGGCCCAACTTCGTAAGCTGAGTCCTTGGTCGATGGCACCAGTGGTCGCGTCAAACATGTTCATCATCGAACGCTGTACGGTCTGCCGGATCGCCGGGGCGAGGGCCGGCATAATCACCTGGCTCACTCGTTTGGGCTGCTCCTGCAGGCGATCAAACAGCTTGGACTCCAAGGGTTTAGCGACGGCGTCCGGTGAGTTTTGAATCAGGTCGCGGATGACGTTCTCCACGGTCTCGCGACGGCTTTCGCGCTCACGGAAATTTTCCGAGGTCCTGCGCGAATTGCTCCGATTTCCCCGATGGTTCACCGGGGGGTTATCCTGTGTGTTGGTTCGTGGTCTCATCATGGCCCTTGCGTCGTCCCGTACTGCGAAAAGGGCACCCTACACCGCATTCCCCCAGTTTCAACGTCCGGACCTCCACCAGCTTCAGCAGGCCGTTGATGGCCGGACTCAGGCCGACGAACCGGCGAGTTGGCCGCAGGCCGCGTCGATATCCGCACCGCGTTGAATGCGGATGGTCGCGGAAATCCCGCGCGCTTCGAGGATATCGCGGAACGCGGTCACGCGGCCTCGTGTCGAACGTGCCAGATTGGTCCCGCTGACCGGATTCCACGGAATCAGATTCACGTGGCAAAGCATCTTGCCACCGCGCGTGAGCAAGTCCGCGAGTTCTTCGGCCTCCTCGGGCGTGTCGTTTTTTTCGGCCAGCAGAACATACTCGAACGAAACCCGGCGCCGCGTTTTGGCGGTGTAGTCGCGCACCGCCTGCATCAGATCGGCGATCGGGAACTTGCGGTTGACCGGCATCAACGCCGAACGCTCCTCGTCGCGCGCGGTGTGCAAAGAAATGGCCAAGTTGATTTGCAGCGGCGCCTCGGCGAGTTTGAGAATGCCGGGCACCAACCCGACGGTGCTCACGGTAAAGCTGCGTGCCCCCATATTAAAACCGTCCGGGTCGTGCAGGCGTTCGACCGACCCGTACCAGTTGTCGTAGTTATTGAAGGGTTCGCCCATGCCCATGTAGACGACGTTGGTGAGATGCGTCGGCAGCGAATCACGCGTGAGCCGATGACGCGAGGCCGCTTTGTCATGTGGATCGAACTCGCCCCGGACCGCCTCGATCTCGCGCGCCGCCCAGAGGACCTGCTGCACCATCATGCCCGGTGTCAGGTCGTGCAAATGGCCAAGTTTGGCGGTGGCGCAGAACACGCAGCCCATCGGACAACCCGCCTGGCTGGAGACGCAGACCGTCGCCCGCTTCGGATAAATCATCAGCACCGTTTCCACCACGACGCCATCAGGAAAGGCGAACAAGGCTTTGCGGGTGAGTCCGCCATCCCCTTTGAACACCCGCTTGAGGGTCAGTCCTCCAATGTGGGTTTCTGTCGCCAAACGTTCACGCAAGGCTTTCGGCAGATCCGACATCTCCGCCGGCTCCGAACTCAACTTCTGATAGAGCTGGGTGCGGATTTGCTTGGCCCGGAACGCGGGCTGGCCCCAAGAGACGAGCAGGTCTTTCAACGCGTCGAAGGAGAGATTGTAGAGGTCGGGGCGATTACAAAGGTCGGGGCGATTGTGGATGTCGGGGCGGTCCATATTTAGAAGCCAATACGTAAGGGAATGGTTTCAGCGCCGGGTTCTTGCTCGGGCGGTAGCGCCGGCAAATCCCCAGGTAAAACGAGTCGGGGGGGCTTGTCATTTTCGCCGCTCGCAAGGTCGGCGCCACCGGCCTCTTGGTCGGCATCGCCTTGCCCGATCTCGGCGAGGGCTGGAGCCACTGGCCGGACCAAGTCGCGCCATCGTCCGTTCGGGATTACAATGAGCAGAGCGATCAGGATGGTGAGAGCAAGCATTGGCTGCCAGATGCAATCACGACAGTAGGGCCCATAAAATCGGCTCCGTCGGCAACGCCGAAATTTGAAAAATTCGATCCCCCAACAGGCTCGATTCCACCGGGAAGACTTACGCGAACGAGAGCGGCGGCGCCGACGGACCGGTTCCCCCTGATTCGTTTTTGGTGTGTCCTTTGTTTCGTCGTTGTTCATCTGCGCATGCGAGCAGGTCCGAAGCCACTTAACTTCCTAACCTGCTACCTTCAAGGTATACAGTGACAGATAGGGTCACAACTTGTCAAAACCTCTTGGCAGACGTCGGCCAATCTCCCGCACGTCATCAGGAACGCGGAGGCTGCCTCTCGCGAAGTCCCGACAGAGGGCATAACTCCTCAAGGATTGTCCGGAGCTCCGAACGGCAGTCTTGCTTTGCCCAGAATATAAGGGTGACCGAATCGTGATAAGGAGCAGGACCTCCGATTTCATTCCAAAACTGCGTGTGGATTTGCATCAGGATTTCGCCGTCCCGCAGAAACAAAATCACGCTGGGAAAATCCTGTTCCGATGACTCTAGTTCCTCGACCGCGGGAGAGGAAAGCCGCGTCCACTCGCAACGTGACGCGCATTCCCACCGCCGACGCCGGAAGAAGCCGCGTCGTTGAGTGACCCAAAATTCACCTTGAATTGAATCCGCCTGAACGAACTCCTTTACCCGTGAAACAACCATCCGAGCTAGTTGCCAAGGGGGAACCGAACCGTGCTCCAAACGAGAAATCCATGTCAGGACTGCGCACTGGAAAGAAAGGTCGGTCGTGGACGGCGGTTTCCATTCGTTGGTCCACCGGTCTGCTGCCCCTAAAATCAGGTAGAAATTTTCACTCATGGCGGCGCGCGTCACTCACCGAACGCGTGCACCGGCAGGCGCAGCAGACGTTCGGATTGATAACCGCCCGCCTCGTATAGCAGCAGCAGAGACTGGCCGTCCGGCGCCACCTGCAAGCAGGAATAGGCGAACGCTCCCGGAATCGTGTGCACCCGCTGCCACGTTTTTCCATGGTCGCGCGAACGACGGATCTGTCCGTCTTTGCGTCCTTGGTCCGACGGGAAGGAGGCAAACAGATCCCAAGTGCTACGGCGTTCGGGACCGCGAATCAACGAGCCCATGCAGGCCACCGACGGCAGCGTCTCGTCCACCTCGACCTCGGACCAACTTTCACCGCCATCTTTACTGAACACTTTCTTACGGAAGGTCGCCCCACCCTGGTTGCGCGCGATGAGGACCAGTTCACCGTTGGCGGCTTCGGCGACTTGGCATTCGTTCGGGAACCCTTTGCCGCTCTTATCGACCAACGGCGCCGAACGCGACCAGGTCTTGCCGCCATCATCGCTCCACGCGCTGACGACCTGCCAGGTGCGCGACTTACTGCCGGCCGTAGGCGGCACGGTTCCCCAAAGGCCGGTCACGATCCGTCCTTGGTGCGGACCCCGCTGAATCTGAATCATCGCGCCGGGCGTGTTGGCGTTGATCAAGTTCGGTGCTTTCACCTGACGCGTGATGTCCACCGGTTTGGACCAGGTTCGGCCATCGTCGCGGCTTTCGGTGAGATAGGTGAGCACATGCAAATCCGGATTGTCGAAGCCGAGTTCCGCCGCCTTGATCCAGCCTGAAGCACGCGCGTGGCGGCCGTAGGGAAAGCGGGCGAACATCAGCAGGATCCGGCCGTCTTCCAACTGCACGCTGAGCGGGTCGTTGATCGAATGCATGCCGTCTTCGAACACCACGATCTCCTCGCCGAACGTGGCCCCACCATCACTGCTTCGTTTCAGTACGATGTCGTTTTGCGCGTGGTCGTGCAGGCCGAGTCGGCGTTCGGAAAAGGCGAGCACGGTGCCTTGCTTGGAGACAAGCAAGGACGGAATCCGGTAGCCGTAAATTGTTGCGTTTTTACCATGGCCTTCGAGAGCCACGCCGTCGGGGACCGGCCGGCGCGCGAACACCTCCACGCCGCGCGTGTCGAGTCCGAGAAAGAAGTTCACGATGGGTCCGGGATCTTTCAAGCTGTGTGGGTGATGGCCGCAGGCGGGCTTGCAGATCACCTCGATCGAGCCGCCCAACTTTTCATAAGCGAGTTGGAGTCGGTCGGTGTTCTCGGGCGGCGGCACCACGTCGTCCGCGAGTCCGATCACGTGCAGCAACGGCACGCCCGCATCGGCCAGCGGCTTGAGATTGTCGAGCGGTCCGGACCATTGATCCAGCGTGTCCTCGGTGAGCTTTAGTTGTTCCAGGCATTGCTTCCAGGTCCCCGCCGAACCCTTCCCAGCCCACTCGCCCTTCGGCCAACTACGGATGTCGATCACTGGCGCGTCGGCGTAGATGCCCCGAACGCGTTCGGGGTGCTTGGCTGCCCAAGCGTAGGCGATCAATCCGCCGCGGCTCATCGCCTCGATGCCGACCTGTTTGTTGAAGCCGTGCTTTGTTGTCAGCAGATCGTACAGCACATCCCAGCGCCGAACCGCCTCGGCGTTGCCGAACAAGCCGCTGATGTCCGCGTATGCGACATGCCAACCAAGATTCAGCAAGGCCTTATCGGTTTGCGGTTCGTGCCCCCAAAAGCGGGCGCGGATAATCCACGGTTTGCCCTCAGCGACCTGCTTCGGCCGGACTACGCGCAGGCTGGCGTTGTCGTGTTTGAAGTCGATTTGTTCGAAGCCGTGAAACGACCCTTTCTTCCCCTCGAAGGTCTGGCCGAACACCAGAGACGAGCCGAGAAATCCCAGCAGAAGGATCAGCGATCGGACGGGAGAAAGGGTGGAATTTGGTTTGCAGTGCACGTCGTAAAAAAATGCTTCCGCAAGCGGGGAACAAGGTAAAAGTCGAATCTCTCTGGGATCCGGCGGAAAAGCGGGAAACCAGATCAAATGTCTTCCAGAGCTGGTGCAAAAAATGTGCTAAACCTTGTTAGATTTCCGCCACAAATTGGGAACTTCATAGTAGTATGCGACTGGTTACAGACCCTCCGGGAATTTTGAATATGAAACAACGCGCTGGGCTTTGCCTCCTTCTCTCCATCACCTTCCTGCTTTCGAGCGTTTGGACGAGTTCTGCCGCCGTCCCCGATTTCCAACGCGAAATTCAACCCATTCTCGAACAAGCCTGCGTGCGCTGCCACGGACAAGAAAAAGAACGCGGTGAGTTCCGGCTGCACACCCGCGAAGAACTGATGAAAGGTGGCGAGCAGGGTCCGGCCGTCGTGATCGGCAAGCCCGCTGATTCGCTGCTCATCGAACTCATCTCGCTTGAACACGACCACGAAGACATCATGCCCGGCAAAGGCGATCCCCTCTCGCGTCGCCAGATCTACGCGCTCGAACGCTGGGTCGAAGCCGGTGCGACATGGCCCGAGGGCGTCGTGCTCACCAAGAAGGAACGCGTCGATGCAAAAAGCGAAACCAAGTACGAAGTCATCGCCAAGCTCGGCATCCACACCTCGACTGCCTCCAAGCAGCTCGACCAGTTGATCGACTACGACAACCGCGAACGCAAAACGGCACCCGGCGGAATCCCCTCCGCGCCGATGCTCGACGACCTCGCCTTCCTGCGCAAAGCCACGCTCGACCTCGTTGGTCGCACCCCCACCATTAAAGACATCACCGCGTTCCGCAAAGCACCCGAAGCCCAACGCCGCGAAAAACTGATCGAACGCCTGCTCGAAGACGACCGCTTCGCCGACCGCTGGACCATCTTCTACGCCGACATGCTGCGCATCCGGTCCAACGCCACCGGCGGCAACCAACTGCTCGCCTACGTCAACAAATCGATCCGCGACGGCAAAGCCTGGGACGAACTCGCGCGCGAACTCATCGCCACCAACGGTCGCCCCTCCGACCACCCAGCGGCCGCGTTCGCCCTGGCCGAAGACGCCGACCCGCTGGAGATGGCTGCGGTCACCGCGCAAACCTTTCTCGGCGTTCGACTCGGTTGCGCCATGTGCCACAACCACCCGTTCGACGAATGGGACCAGAAACAATTTTACGAAATGGCCTCGTTCTTCGGCAAAACCAAAAAGATCGAAACCAACTTCGGACGCGCCATGGTGTACACGACTGAAGAGGAAAAAATGAAAGTGCTCTGGCCGCCCGAACGCGAAAAGCCACCGTCACGCAGCCCGGTCGATCCCAAGTTCCCCTTCCTTTATGAAGACGCCGGCGACGGCGCAGCGAAGATCCCACACATCGCCCGACTCAACCATCACCGCGCCGAAAACGACGTGGAAGAAACCGCGAAGGCCGTGGTCGACAAGCTCGACGACCTGCTCGACATCGATACCAGCGACGTCAAGAAGGGCCCGGCGATGTTCGACGTGCTCGGCGAAGCGAAGAAGGCCAAGGAAGCCGTCGACATTGAAGGCGACCTGTACAAAGCCTCCGAACTGCGCGCCGAACTCGCCCGCCGCATCACCGACCCGCGCAACCGCTATTTCTCGCGCGCGTTCGTCAACCGCGTCTGGGCCGAACTCATGGGACGCGGCCTGTTCGAACCAGTCGACAACTTTACCGACATGACCCAGGTCAGCCACCCGAAAACGCTGGAGCACCTTGCCGACGAGTTCGTCGCCAGTGGCTACGACATGCGGGTCGTGATCAAGATGATCGTCGAGTCCGAAGTTTATCAGCGGGGTCAACTGCCCAGCGACCTCGATATTAATGCCCGGAAAGCAGCGGAGACCGCCTTCACTGGTGCGGTGCCGCGGCGGATGCTGTCCGAAGTGCTGTACGACAGCATCGTGCAGTCCGGCCATCTGTTCGATTACAAATGGCCCAAAGGCGCGAACGTGAAAGAAGTGGAAGAACAAGTCCGCGTCTCGCTCGACCGCCCCGAAGACGATGAGAAACTCACCGCCGCCGCCACCGCTGCGGCCAAGTCGACCACCCCTGCCATGCGCGGCAGTGGAACCACCATGAGCATGGGCGGACCTGCCGGAAAAATGAAAGCAGGCTACAACCTCGAAGGCGGCCTCGAACTCAACTTCGACAAGACCCTCGAGAAAGACGTCAGCGACGACCTCGCCATGATGAAAGCCATGTCCGACATGAAGCTGAAACAAGAGCAGGAGATGAAGGCCGCGATGGAACGCACCAACCGGCCGCGTCGCTACAAATACGTGACGGTAAAAAAGACGGTCGACGACAATCCCAAGTACACCAGTTCGATGCGCATTCAGACCCCTGCCCCGCCCGCTCACTTTCTGCGCGTGTTCGGTCAGACTTCGCGCGAGGTCCTCGGTGAGTTCCGCGACGAGGGCGCGTCCATGCGCCAGGCCTTGATGATGCTGAACGGCAAGATGACCCACGAGGCCGCGCGCGTCGGCGAGTTCGAAAAGATGTACGAGTATCTCACCGGCAAAGACGCGAACGTCGATAAGGCGATCAAGTACGCCTACCTCGAAACGCTCACGCGTCTGCCGAACCCCACCGAAATTGCCGAAGCCCAACAAATCGTCGGCTCCTACGGCGCGTCCGAACAAAACCATCTCGACGGCATGGCCGATCTCCGCTGGGCCCTGCTCAACTGCCACGAGTTCCGGTATCTGCCTTAATCTCCATCTTTCGATCGTCCTCCTTCCTCAAAGGTCCTCATGAAAATCAAATCCACCGCCTGCAAAGACTACCATCTCACCCGGCGCCGCATGCTTGGCGTCACCGGTGCCAGCCTGCTCGGCATGCCCGTGAGCAGCATCATCGCCCAAGCCAACGAACGCGCCGCGTCCGCCGAACACGTCGTCCTTTTCTGGTGCGGCGGTGGCCTGTCCCACCTCGACACCTGGGACCCCAAACCCGGTCGGTCGACGCAAGGGGAGTTCAACCCGATCAAGACCAGCGCCGACGGCGTGCAGATTTCCGAGATCTTCCCCAAGCTCGCCAAGCAGATGCACCACTGCTCGATCATTCGTTCGATCGCCGGCAACAACGGCGACCACGGCCGCGCCTCCTACGAACTGCAAACCTCGCACACCATGTCGCAGAGCGTGATGCATCCGTCCATGGGCTCGATTGTCGTTCACGAACGCGATCCGCTCGGCGACCTCCCCGCCTTCATCTCCATCTCCGGCAACGCCCCGCGCGCCGGCTACCTCGGCCAACGCTGCGAAGCCTACTACCTCGGCCGCCCCGGCGAACGCGACCCCTACCTCGCCTTCCCCAGCGGCATCAACAACGTCCGCGGCAACAAGCGCCTCGACATCCTCGCCAAGATGAATCTCCGCCAGTCCGGTGCCAAAGGCAACCTCGACATGAAGTCCGCCGAGACCGCCATCAACAGCGCTGTCGACCTGATGAAGTCCCCGGCCCTCGAAGCCTTCGAACTGGAAAAAGTCGATCCCGACACGCTCGCCCGCTACGGCGACACCGACTTCGGACGCGGCGCCCTGCTGGCCAAACGCCTGATCAACAAAGGCGTCCGCTTCGTGCAAGTGAACCGCGGCGGTTTCGACAACCACTCCAACATTTTCGAGACCATGCAGAACCACGGCGACACCATGGACCCGGCACTCGCCTCGCTGATCGAAGACCTCGCCGACGAAGGTAAACTCGACAAAACGCTGATCCTCGTTCTGTCCGAGTTCGGCCGCACCCCGCGCATCAACATGAACGGCGGACGCGACCACCACGCTCGCTGTTTCTCCTGCCTGTTCGCCGGCGGTGGTGTTAAAGGTGGCCAAGTCATCGGCTCCTCCGACAAAGACGGCATCATGCCCGACGACCGCCCGGTCAAACCCTTCGACCTGCACGCATCGCTCTGCCACGCGCTCGGCATCGATCCCGCAAAAGAAATGACCACCCCAACCGGACGCCCGATGCGCTTGATCCGCGAAGGGGCGAAACCGGTTCAAGAGTTGTTCGCGTAAAGCTCTGAAATATGACCACCCCAGACTACATCAAGGATCTGTTGAGACGACTGCCCTTTGTGCCGTTCACCGTCGGCACAACGAGCGGTGATCGTTTCCACATTCCAACCGGAGATCATGCTCACGTGCTGCCGCGAGGCAGTCTGCTCATGGTCTGGCCAGATGACGGTGGTCAAATAGCAATCCCCGTTCGGCAAATCGAACAGATTGCAGAAGGCGATCCCGCCACCTGAAAAGGATAAACCCGGACGCATTTTGCGCCAATAAATAAACGGACCGACTCGGTCCGTTTCCCATTTAAAAACATCGATATGAAAATTTTGGTTGTTGCGACTCTCGCGTTCATCGCGCTCACCTGTGCCCCGTTCTCGATCACCCACGCGCAAGTCCGCGGGTCGATCATCGAGGACCGGGCCGCTCGCAAACTGCTCGAAGCCGGCGACGCCCGGCTCGATGCCAACGAACAGGAGAAGGCCGTTGAGATTTGGAAGTCCGCGCTCGAACGCTATCCGCGTTCGAAGATGCGCTTCCAAGCCCACATCCGGCTCGGCGACTTCTTCCTCGATAAACAAAACAACTTCGAGGCCGCCCGAATCCATTTCGAAAGCGCCAGTGGCGAGGACAACACCGACCTCGAACAACGCGCGTCCGCCACCCTCAAACTCGGCCGCTGCTTCTACGAGTCACGCCACTACGGCAAGTGCTTCCAGATCATGCGCGACGTGATCGAGACCTACCCGACTTCGCCCGAAGTCAACCAAGCCTACTATTACATCGGTATGGGCCACTTCAAACAAGGCCACTATAGTCGTGCCATCGAAGCGCTCGAGAAAGTCGGTACTGCCCTCACCGGCGAAGACGACACGCTGGAAAAAGTCGAAGCCGGCAAACGTCTGTTCGTCAAAATCGAGGACGCCGACCTCGCCATTCTCGGACCCGACGATACCGTCGATGTGCAATGCGTGGCCGCGTCCGGCGATGAGGAAACCATCGCCTGCGTACCGGTCGGACGCAACGTGCGCGTGGTGCTGGGTTCGATCCCGACCCGCCTCGGCAAGGCGATTCCCAACAACGGCATCTTGGAAGTCAAAGGCGGCGACCGGGTCAAGACCACCTACGTCGACAAACACACCGCCGATCAGAAGTTCAACATCAACCGCTTGAAGGACGTACTCGTGGTCGGCGACGCGGTCGTGCAGATCATGGACGGCGCCTTCCAGGACACGCTGCAAGGCGTGGTCCTCGGCAAAGAGGCCAACCTGCAAATCACCGACGCCGATTTCGACACCACCGATAAGGCCGACAAACTCAGCGCCGTGGTTGAAGTCTGGCGCGCCAAAACCGAGTCCGAACTCGACGCCGAGATCGCCGCTAAAATCGCGTCCGGCGACATCGCCCCGCCCGGCGAAGGCGAACAAGACGCCGCGTCGCTGGTCGACAAGTGGAAGAAGATCGATCAAGTCCCCGTGTCGCTGGTCGAAGCCGATCTGCGTCCACCGCCAGAGGAAGACGCCACCGATACGCCAGAACCCAGTTCCGGCAACGCCGACGTGGACGACTTTCTCGACGAAGTTGAAGGCGAGGCCGCAGCGATCGACACCTCGATCCACTCCGGTGTATTCCGCACCACCATTTCGTTGGTCAAAACCGATGAGGTGAACACCAAGGACAAGGCGCTCCAAGCCCTGCCCGCCGACCAAGTCCGCCTGCGCTTCGAAGACAAGATCAACCGCGGCCCGGAGCCGCGCGAAGTCGTCGCCAAAGCCGCCTGCATCGAAGGCAACCTCGGTGGCGTCCGCGTCACCCGAACCGAAATCACCGACGAGGGACTGCGGCTCAAAACCAAACTCCGCACCGCCGACGCGCTCACCAACATCGGCAACCACTACAAGGAGTTCGGCCTGCAAGCCAAAGCCGAACTCAAGTACAACGAGGCGCTCGACATGTGCGACGAGATCACCGTCGAGGCGCGCAAACTCGGCGGCACCTTACTCGAAGAAACCTACGTCCAACTCTGGCGGATCTACTTCGCCATGGACGAACTCAAACTCGCCGGTGCGATCAGCCAACGCCTGCAACGCGAGTTCCCGAACTCGAGTTTTGTCGACGAGGCGGTGTTCCAACAAGCCGAGGTGGCGCGCAAGTCCGGCAACTTTGGCAACGCCATCACGCTGTACCAAAACCTCCTTAAAATGGAGTCCAGCGCGCTGCGCGGCGAAGGCCAATACGGCATCGCCGAGTGCTACGAGGAGATGGCGAAAAAAGAAAAGCCGGAGAAGGCGGCCAACCTCTACGAACGCGCGTTCGAAGAATACAAGAAGGTCTACAGCCAGTTCCCCGAGTCCGGACGCGTCGGCGACTCGGTCGCAAAAATGGCCAACTTCTACTACAAGAAAAAGGACTACGCCCGCGCCGTCGACGTGTTCGAGAACGTGCTCGCCGAACACCCCGACGCCAACTTCCTCGACGTCATCCTGTTCAACTACGGCCGCTGCCTCTACCGCCTCGACAAAAAAGCCGAAGCCCGCCGCCAGTTCGACGACCTGATCAATAATTTCCCCGACAGCGACCTCGCCCAAGAAGCCAAACGCATCGGCGACGCCCTGCGCAAATCCGGGTTTTAAAACCCCGCAACGAAGCCCCAGAAATGTTGAACGTGAATAAACGCAACCGGCTCGGGAGGCCCCTCGCCCTCCAGGTTTTGGGTGTACTATCTGGAGGGTTGCAGGCCCCTGCAGCCGCCTGCGATATTTCAAATTCCTTTGCCCCACATTTTTTTGCCCCCGCGAAGCGGCTGTTCATGGCGGGGCGTGGTAAATACGGCCTCTCGATTCCGACCGGAACACGGCCTCGCGCTGGGCAATCGGGGCATCCCGGTCGGCTGCAGGTTGGAACGTTCAACCCAGCCCTTGCCCCTGCGGGGCTGCAGACTGGGCTATTCAGGGTGCCACCCCTAACGGGGCTCTTGGCAAGATTCGCAAGATCACCTGCGAAGTTCCTCCTCTGGATTTTCCTTCAAGGCGCGCGGGCGGAGGGGGCTCTATTCACTGTGCCCAGAGGACTCAAATACAAAAAAATATCCCACGCCCCCGGCGTCAGATTGACCCCGCCGAGGTCAGATCCCGCACGGTGGGATAGCCCGGGCAAGCGAGCCTCCGCGTCCGGATCATCCCGCGCCCCCGGCGCCCGAGGGACCCCAACGGGGTCAGACAACGTAGCCCGGGGCAAGCGAATCTCGCGCAGCGGGATGAGCGTCGCCCCGGGTCATTTAGCGGAGCAGAAGTTGGCCGGTCTACGACTACCTATCGGGCTTTCAATTTCTATCCGGCCGAAACGGAATGCCTTCCTTGCGGATCTCAATCACCAACGAGTTCCCACACACTGGCCTGACGGCCACTGGTACGGAGACGGCCTCAGGGCCAATCCTACTTTAGCCGCCAAGTTCCCGCTGAACTGCAGAAATTATTCAAAAACAATGCCTTCAAACAGATCACTCAAACCCGCGATTAAAAAAGTCTTGGAAGCCTCTGGCATCGTTCCCGAGTACGCCAAAATCGGAAAGAATGTTTAAGGAGAAGCACGGAATCGAGGTAAAACTATGAAGAACGTCGAACTCTCTCTTTTTGATTCTAAAACAGCCCCCCAATCCTTCTTACATATGAAGCGCTGCATCCTCCTCTTCCTCTTCATCGCCTCACCGCTCCTCTTCGCCCAAGAAACCAACCCGGTTTCCAAAAAGGCGAACGACCTTGAAGCCGAACTCGCGCAAACCCGCCACGCCACTGCCAAGGGTGCGCAAGTCCTGCAGCAACTGGTCGACCACTATCACGAACACGGCCGCACCTTCGGACTCGTTCGATCCGGCCAAGCCTTCATCAAGGCGCATCCTAGCCATCCCAAACATGCCGACGTGATGGTCAAACTAGTCGACGGACTACAAGCCGCGTCGCTCGACGACGACATCGTTTCCACCTCACGCCAGTTCCTGCAAAAACATCGAAAACACGGCAAGGCCAAGGAGCTCGCGCTCGATCTCGCCCGCCTGCTCGATAAAAAGGGAAAGAAGAAAAACGAGATCGCCGAAGCCTGGCATACCGTCTGGAACTACGGCGGACCCGACGCGCCGAAGGCCGGTTGGAACGCCATCAACCGCTACAAAGAAGCCGGTGGCAGCAACGTCAAAAAAGCCGCCGAACTCGCCAATGAAATGGTCGACCGCCTGCCCGCCACGCACCTGTGCACCGCCGCCGGACTCCGCGGGGTCGGCTACTTCCGCGACACCAACAACCACGGTGCCAGCAACGCCATCGGCCTCAAACTGCTAAAGAAAAAGCCGCCGATGAACGACGAACAGCGCTTCGAACTCTACTACAATCTCGGCGAAAATTACCGCCATCTCAAGCAACACAACAACGCCGTCAAAGTGCTCGCCGAAGCCGTGAAGCTAAAACCCAAACACAGCGACACCTCGCGCAAATACATTCAAGCCCTGTACGACGCCCAAACCAAAGCGGCCGCGATGGAAGCGCCGGTGAACGACTACATCAAACGCTTCCCCGAAGAAGCCCCCTACTATCATACCTGGGCTCGCGGATTGGTCGCGACCGCCTACGCCCGCGAGGAGAATTTTAGCAAAGCCGCGCAGATCGCCGAGTCCATCCTCCCGCAAGCCGTCTATCACCACAACATCGCGGGGCAGTACATCAACTGGCGCGCGAAGGAGGAGAAAGACTACGCCCACGTCGAACGCGTGATGCGTGCTGCCGCCGAGAAAAACACCGAAGACGCCTGGCGCGTCCGCTACAACCTCGGCTTCCATCTGCAACGCGACAAAATGAAAAAGTGGCCCAGCGCCCAAGCGACGCTGCTCGACTTGGTCGAGAAAAACCCGCGCAACGAAGGCGGTGTGCGCACCGCCATGCACGAACTGCTCAACCGCGCCGGCGAGGACGAAAAGAACTTTCAGAATGTCGCCAACCGACTCGTCGCCGTGGCCAAAAAGCGCCCCGATCTCGATCTGCACAAATACCTCACCGACTGGGCCCGTGCGGAGGTGAGGAACAAAGACAAAACCAAGCGCGCCCGCGGTAAATACGTGATGGACAAGGCCGGACAGAAGAAAACCAACCGCGACTGGGCGATCGCGAACGATCGGAGCCGCGGCATTGAAGCGCGTGACCGCTTGCTCAAAACCACACTCGCGCCCGAAACCAAATTACGCCTTATCGGGCTCCAAGCCGAGGGCTGGGCACACCACAGCAAAGGTGAACTCAAGCCAAAAGGCTTGCCGTTCTTCCGCGAGGTGCTCGCTGCGAAACCCAAGCATTTCCCGACGACCGCCCGCCTGCTGGAAGTCGCGCAGTACAGCGACAAAGACGCGGACCACAAAGACGCGGTAGAACGCATGCTGCAGACAACGCCGACCCACAACGACTACAACTCCTTTATCCGGCTGGTTCGTTCGACCGCGAAACTCAAGGACAAGGCGCTCGCTAAACGGGCGTTCGACTGGATCAACAATTGTCAGAAAAACCACGGCATCATCGGTCATTACGCTGCCGAAATTGGCCAACAGTTGATCGAAACCGGACTCGAAAAAGAAGGCCGTAGCTACTGGCAAGCGCGCCTGCGGGTTGAAGATGGAAACAATGCCCGCGACGTCACCAAGAAGCTGCTCGACAACATCGAGGAGCCAGAAAAACGCCGCGCGTTTCTCGCACCGCAAATCAAACATGACAGCAACCATGTCCTGCACTACGCCACGTGGGCCGCCGATACTTTCGCCAAGGAAGGCAAGTGGGACGAGGTTGAGAAGATCATGCGCGAAGCCCTCAAGCGCCGCGACGCTCGTTTCCCGAACCCGGAATGGCTCGGCGAACACCCAGCCATCGAGTGGGTCGAGCAGATTCGCAAAGACGAGGAGATGAACGAGGCGCAAAAGGCGAAAGTCTTCCAACTGGTTCGCGATCTCCCGGTCGGCAATACTCGTGCCGCAGCGCAGCTCGCCCAGATGCAGCTCGCCAGTTCACAGAAGGCATCACTGATGCAACGTCTTACCGACTTGCACCAAGCATCACTGATCACCACCGACACCGGACATGGCTTGTTCGACCGCTGCTGGCCGTATTCCCAGGCACTCATGGCGGCCGAACAATGGCCAGAATCCGCCGCCCTGCTCACCGCCCTGCTCAACCACCAGCCGAACATCGACGCTGGACGCAAGGACCGCGTGCGTTCCGCCATCGCGCGTTCGTACTCGCGCATGGGTTCACTCGGCATGGACGTCGCCGCCGACAGTCCAATCGCCCCGCTACTCGAGATCGGTCTGTTCCTCCGACTCGGCGACCGCGAGAAAGCACTCGAGTCGTACAAGAAAAACGAAACACTGTTCGACAAACACAAGGCCGAGATCCCCACCGAACTTGTGCTGTTCGCAGCCAACTCGCACATCACCGCCGGCGGCGACGAGAACTTCAATCGCGCCGAGGACATTCTCCGTTCGTGGATCATCGCCAACAGCGAGAAGGACAGCGTCGACGCCGAAGACAAGGCCGCCGTCCAACTCCTGCTTGGCCGCAACTACTTCATGGCTGGACGCTTCGATGTTGCGCGTTCGGAATTCACCTCGGTGAAGAACGCCTTTGCCGATTCCGAACAAGCGATGGAAGCCGAGTTCGGTATCGGTGAGTCCTACATGGCGCAAAAAGTCTTCGACAAAGCCGAGGAGATTTTCACCGACCTCGCGCAAAACCGCAGCGCCAAGATTGCCATCCGCGCCGAGTTCCTGCGCGGCGTGCTCGCCAACCGTCGCGGCGACCGCGAAGAGGCGCGGGAGATTTTCCGCACCGTGCTCGAACGCGTTCCGGACATCGATCTCGCCAACGAAACCCTCTATAACTTGTCCGAAGTCTACGGCGTCGAACAACGCTACATGGACCAGCTCGAACTGCTGCGCACCGTCGGTCGTCTCGGCCAAGAATCCAAACGCTGGCACACGCCGGGCACCGCCCTCTCGATTGTCGTTCAAGATTCCGACCTCGGCATCTCGCGCGGCAACGCCCGCATCCCGGTCATCATCCGCACCGAACCCGGCGGCGACTCCGAACTCGCCCACCTATCCTCCGGCGGCGCTGGCAAGGGACTATTCCTCACCGAGATCGACACGGTTCTCGGCCAAGCCCGCCCGGACGACGACGTGTTGCAGGTCAAAGGCAACGACACGATTCTGGTCGACTATCCCGACGAGTTTAAAGGCCAGTTCAAATACCAGATTCTCGCCGACAACGAGATCCAGATTGCCGCCGATGCCGACTTCGACGCGCAGAGCCAGAAGATTGTGGTCAAAAAAGCCGATCGTTTTTCTGACCAAGTCGCAGCCGAAACATCGACGCTCGCCGCGCTGCTGCAGTCCGCCAAACGTCCGACTAACCAGATCAAACCCGGCAACCCAATCTATATCCGCGTTGACGACAGCGACCGCGACCAGTCGCCCGACCAAGACGTGGTAGCCGTCAAACTCACCACCACCTCCGGCGATGAGGTGACCGTCGATCTGGAAGAAGTCACGCCGGACTCCGGGGTGTTCGAAGGCATGGTCGAAACCGGCGAACTTCCGGCCGGCGCGCTCGCGACCGATTCCGCGATCGAACACAACCCGCTGATGGCCATCGACCATAAAAAGGAGTCGTATTGGCAGAGCGAGCCCGACGGCCTGACGCCCAAAGTACTCACCATCGACACGAAAGACCTGCACACCATCTCCTCGGTCAACATCCACACCCCGAACCCGGAAGATCAGGCGCCGGTCCGCACCACGCTCGAAGGCAGCTACGACGGCCGGTTCTGGTTCAAGCTGGCGCAACATCCGCCGCAACCAAAATTCGCTGCCCTTGAGACAGAGTTCGGTTCGATGACCCGCCGCGTGTACATCACCAAAGCAGCGTTCACCAACTGGGACCAAGCTCGCGATCTGCTCCGCGATGGAGAACCGATTTCAACCGACAAGGTCACCGAACTCGAGTTCCAGCTCCCCAAAAGCAGCGACTTGATCAAAAAGAAACGCCAAGTCTCCGCCGTCTGGACCGGCAAGTTCGTGCAACGCAGAGCCGGCGGCGTGCGCTTCAATATCAAAGCCAACACCATCGCGCTGATGATCAACGGCGAACTCATCCGGCCGCCCCAGCGCTTGTTCGGCAATAGCGGCGCGGAGATCGACCTCCGTCTCGAACGCGGCATCCACGACCTGGCGATCTTCACCCACATCGTAAATCCCAGCCAAAAGATCGAAGCCCGCCTGGCCCGCGAAAACACCAACATCGAACGCGTGCAACTCGGACCGCTCCGCCCGTCCGACGTCGATCTCGACGCCCCCGACATCGCCGAACTGCGCGCTGTGAAACCGTCCGAGGTCATGGTTCCGGAAACGTCTGTCACCAATGGCATCACCTCGTTCGTGTTCGAACCCGGTGAGTACCGCCACGTTCGGGCTGTGTTCAACGAGTACCTCGGCCAAGCGGTCGCGATCAACCATCTCGAAGTCGGCCACGAAGACACCCAGATCATCCCGCCCGAAGCCGATGTGCTCTCGCTCGCCGCCAACGACGTGCTCGAACTCACCGCCGGCGACACCGCGATGATTTCCTACATCGACCAGATCACCGGCGGCGGCAAACAGCGCAACCGCCTGATGACCAAGAAACTCCAAGCCACCTATTACAACGGCAAAGTCGAACCCATCTCCTACAACTCCCTGCGCGGCAGCGAAGGCAACGTCATCACCATCCGCAAAGACCTGATGCGCATCGACCCCGGCGAACGGATCGGCGTCGAGATCACCGACTACGACCTCGACCAAACCGCCGAGAAGGATTCGCTCACCTTCCAAGTCGCTCTGGGCGAAGCCGTGTTCGATCTCGAGGCGATTGAAACCGAAGAAAACTCCGGCGTCTTCCGCGGCGAGATCGACACCTTCGCCGCCGACAGCACAAACAAGACCGCAGACACCACCCTCAAAGTGAAACCCGGTGACACCGTCTACCTGCGCTACAACGACGAACAAAACACCTTCCCAGGTCATAGCGTCACCCGCGACAGCCAGATTTTTGTGACCACGCCGAGTGACGCCCGCATTCGCGTAGTTGGCACCAGCATCGCGCCGCCGACCAAAGAAGGCCGCAAACCGGAAATTAGTTTCACAAGTCTCGACCAGTCCGCCGGACCCGACGCGATTTCTGGCATTGCTTACCAAGTTCCGCTCACGGTCGAAGTCTACGACCCCGACGCCGCCAAAGATTCAATGTCGAGCATTCAGGTCAGCTTGTCCGTCACCGGCAAGGTTCGGCAGACCATCACCTGCCAAATCTCCGAACGCTTCGGCGAACCGACCACTGCTCCGCCGGACGTGGACAACTGGGCGCTCTACGAAGGGCGATTTGTCGGCCAGATGCTGATGCAACTCGGTGGCCCCGAGAGTCCTGACAAGATTCCCTACGACCCCGAACGCACCGCCACGATGTCGATCAGCTACATCTCCGGCACGATGAATGAAATGACCGACGAGATCGATTACATGATGCCCGTGCTCAACGTCACCGGGCCCGATATCATCGGCGCGAACTACGACGACAAGCTGCGTCCCGCCGGCACCAACGAGGTGGTCACAGGCGAGGCCCGCCTGAAAACCGACGGCAGTCTGATGCTCACCACCGCGAACTACGAAGACCCGGTCACTAGCCTGCATGTCGGCGAAAAATTGTTTGTGGTGGTGCATGACCCCGACATGGATGTCAGTTCCGAACGCGACAAGCTGCGCGTCCGCATCACCAGCGACGACGGTGAAGAAGAAACCGTGACCTTGGAGGAGACGCTCACCCACTCCGGCGTCTTCACCGGTTCGTTCGGCCTCAAAGATCAACAAAAGCCCACGCCGGGAAATCAGTCCGCGACCTTGCCCGAGATCGAATGCTTCTTCGGCAGCACCGTCTCCGTCCACTATGTCGACGAGACCATCAGCGGTCCAGGCAATACAAGCGATGGAACGTTCGAACACGTGATTGCCGTTCCGGTTGCGGTTGGCACCGACGGCGATGTGGCCGCGTTCTCGAAAATCTTCGGCGACGACGATCTGGCGATCCAAACCCGCTTCCACATCGCCGAGTCCTACTTCGAACTGTTCAAGGGCCACCTCGCCCTCGAACGCGAGGAAGAAGCCAACCGCGAACTCGAAGCCGGCCGCCGGATCTTAAATGAACTGCTCGAAGACTTCCCCGATCCCAAATACATCCCGCGCGTGAGCTACCTACTTGGCCAGTTCGCCCAAGAACTCGAAGACTGGGACGCCGCCATCGAAGCCTACGAAACCATCGTCAAGAGCTACGGCGACCACACGCTCGCCGCAGATGCACAGTACAAGCTCGCGCAGTGTTACGAAGAGGCGGGCGAGTTCGACGATGCGCTCGAAAGCTATGTCACGCTCGCGTCCACCTACCCGCAGAGCCCACTGATTGCGAACGTGATGATCCGCATCAACGAGTACTTCTACAAAGGCACCAACTACACCGTCGCAGCCCAAGTTGGCAGCAAGTTCGTCGAACGCTTCCCAGACCATACCTTCGCCGCCAAGATGGCGTTCCGCGTCGGCCAGTGCCATTTCAAAAACGGCCAACTCGCCGAGGCAACCGGCCGCTCCACCGGACGTACCCACTATCAAACGGCCGCAAACTCCTTCGACGCCTTCGCCAAACAATGGCCCGACAACCCGCTCTGCGCCGACGGCTTGTTCTGGTCCGGCGAAGCCTGGCGCAACGCCGGTTCGGTGCCGGAAGCGTTCCGGCGATACAACCGATGTCGCTGGGATTTCCCCGAGTCCGACTCGGCCAAATACGCCCGCGGCCGCCTCGCCCTGCCCGAGATGATCGCCCAGTTCGAACGCGAAGCCAACCTTGAGGACGAATAACATCTTCACACGGCTTGACTAATGATAGCACTGATAGCACACTTCAGCCATGCCACAATTACTTGTTAGAAACATCGAAGAGCGCTTGGTGAAGAAACTCAAAGCGCACGCAAAAGATCAGGGGATTTCCGCTGAAGAAGCACATAGAAGACTCCTTCGTGATGGCTTGCTTCGGGCTGAGAGAAAGAAACCCACACTCATGGAGTTCCTGCTTTCCCAAGAGCCCGTGGCACCTGATATCGAACTGGAAATCACCCGGGAGATTGAACCCGAACGCGACACCGGATTCTAATGTACCTCCTCGACACCAACGTGCTCAGCGAAATTCGCAAGGGCAATCGAGCTGACCCTAACGTCCGGTCGTGGGCGGATCGCACTTCAAAGGAACGGTTCTTCATTAGCGTATTATCCTTCGGTGAAATTCGAAAAGGCATGGAGTCGGTTCGGCGAAGGGACTCGAAACAAGCCCGAGCCATCGAAGCATGGTTGGATCAAATTCAAGCGCAGTTTGAGGATGATACCTTGTCGATCTCATTAGAAATTGCGGATCGCTGGGGAAGGCTGATGGCGGAGCAAACGCGTTCGATTACTGACACGCTCCTTGCGGCAACCGCGCTTGAGTGGAATCTGACCTTGGTCACACGGAACACCAAGGATTTCCAAATCCCCAACCTGAACCTGCTCGATCCTTTCACGCCATAAATCCCGATTCCCGGAACTCACTTTATGCCAGAATCCAACACTCTCGCCGAAGCCGCGAACGAGGCCACCGCCGGTGCAGCCGCGACAGCCGAGGCCATGGCACTCTCCTCCGAACCCGGCATGCTCCACGACTTCTTCCACACCGGCGCGCTCGGCATGCTGGTCGAAGGCGGTCCCTTTATGATCCCGATTCTGCTGCTCGGTATTCTCGCCCTCGGCGTTATCATCGAACGCTGGCGATCCCTGCGCATGGTCGGCGCCAACAGCGACCAACTCCGCGAAGAGGTGTTTCAAATGCTGTCCGAGGACCGAGTTGAAGACGCGCTTCAGCATACCGAGAACAGCACCGGGCCGGTCGCCGCCGTGCTGTCCACCGGACTGCGCAAATATCTCGTACTCCGCCGCCTGAACTACGACGCCGGACGCATTGAAGAACAAGTGAACAACACCATGGAAAACTACGGCGTGCACATCGTCGCCGCGCTCGAACGCCACTTGGCCATACTCGCCACCGTCGCGTCCGTTGCCCCGATGCTCGGCTTTCTCGGCACGCTGGTCGGCATGATCGCCGCGTTCAAAAACATCGTGCTCAATTCCGGCAACGCCAACATCGTCGAACTCGCCGCGGCCGGCATCATGGTCGCCCTGCTCACCACCTGCTTCGGCCTGATCATCGGCATCCCCGCCTACATGGCGTTCAACTATTTCACCTCGGTGATCAACCGCCACGTGCTCGACGTCGAAGAATCCGCGACCGAACTCATCAGCCTCGTCTCCCTGAAGACCACCTTGGAAAACGCCAAGTCTTGAAAATCCGCCGCAACCGCAAACTGCTAGTCGACCCGCCCGAGGCGGCGACCGGCGATATCGCGTTCATCTTAATCGTGTTCTTCCTCGTCTGCGCCTCCGTACAACCCGATCAAGGCCGCGAACAAAACCTGCCGCGCAGCGAGGAACAGGAGGAGAAGAAAAACCAAACCAAGAACCCGACGGTGCTGATCAAACGCGGCGAAGTCGACGTCAACGACCAGCGCATCAAACTCGCCGAACTACCGCTCAAAATGAGCGAACTCCTGCGCGGCAAAGAACGCCCGGAAGATCGCATCGTCGTGGTCAAAAGCGCCAAGGATACACCCTATCATTTTTGGATTCAAATCACCGGGCAGATCGAACAAGCCGGCGGCGTGATCACCTTGCAGATCGAAGAGGAACGCGAGGTCCAGGTCCCGTGAAGATTCGCCGCAAACGCGTTCAGGCCAATGTTTCCTCCGCCGCCACCGGTGACATCGCCTTCCTGCTGATCATCTTTTTTCTGATCCTCGCGCGCGTTCAAGACGACTCGCATCTTCAGTGGATACCCGCGCAAGGCACCGACATCGAACAAGTGAAAAACGCCCGCGCCAGCGTCGTCATTGATGTCGACAACAACACCTATCTCAACGGCGGCCAAATCGGCGTCGGCCAACTCGCCGACGAACTCGAAAAAGTCATCGACGTCGATCCCAACCGCGCCGTGCTTTTCAAAGTCCACCGCGAAGCCACCGCCATCTACTACGAACCCGCCATCGAAGCCATCAGCGAAGCCGGCGGCACCGTCTACCACATTCTCGAGAAAGAATAATCATGAGCAACCCTCCCCCTCCGCCAGGCTCTCCCGGCGGCATCCAACCCTTGAGCAGCGTTCGGCAAGACATGCGCAACCTCTCGGAAAACAGCGGTGCCACCCTCGCCGAACTCGAATCGTTCCTTGGACAACTGCGCGGCAAATCGCCCGCCGAAATGCTCGGCGTGGTCGCGCAAAGCCGCCTCGTCGGCAGCACATTACTCGCCACGCTCTTGGTCGCCGGCGGTATCGCCTTGTTCACCGTGCTCCCGTTCGTTCTCAACAAAGTGGAACCAGAGGTCGAACACCCAGTTGCCTCCGCGACCGCCGCCGTACCCGCGGCTGCTCCAAGCGGCACCGAACCGGCGACATCTGCTGCGGGAACAACCGACACCGATGACACCACCGGCAAGCCCGCCGCAAAGCCGGAAGATCCGCCGCCAGCCGACGACTTGCTCGACACGCTGGGCATCGGCGAAACCAAGACCGCCCCGCTCAGCGTCAACCCGCTCGACGGCGGCGATGATGATCTTTTCGACGAACTCGAGTAAATGAAACTGTTCGAGCCACCAACCCAGAAAGTCCTGCTCGCGGTTACCGCGGCCTGGGCCTTGCTGTTTCTCGACTGGATCGGCTCCCGTCTCCTGCCCGCATGGTTGCTGTTCATCGGCTTCACCGTCTGCCTCTATTTCTTCCTCAGCTGGTCCCGAACCTTCATCAATCTCGGCCCCTGGCTCCAGCACGTACGCACATCCAAAGGGCTGTCGCCAAAGATCGAAGCCTTTCTCGATTTTCCGAAGCACGCGCCGACCCGCCAGCCCATTGCATTCCGCTGGCGCGCCACCCTGCTCGCTATTCCGCTGTGGCAATTCCTCGTTTTTCTCACATCCTTTTGGGCCCGCCCACTCAGCGAGGGACTGACCCAGTTCGGGGTGCTCGCCCTGTTTCTCGTCGGCCTCGCGTGGACGGTCTGGTACGTCGAGATGAAAACTCGCGACCACACGATACGAGAAGAGAGTCTCCTCGAACGCAGTCAAGACGACAGCAAACCACGCAATTTGCGCTGGGCCGTACGAAGCTTCGCCGGCCGTCTCAGCCGCAAGGACTTTTTGTTCGGACTCCTATACGTGCTCTTACTGAGCCTCGTCACCATCACCCTCCTCTTTTTCCTCGCACGTTTCTTTGCCCGTATAGGGATGAGAAGATGGGTGTTGGCCTGCCTGTTCCTGATTATTAGCAATGCCTGCATCTATCTCTACGGGCTGTTCGCGATTTGCGCGAAACGCTGGCATGATCTTGACCGAAGTGGATTCTGGGCGCTCGTACCGTTCTATGGATTTGTTCTGCCGGCGTTGTTCAAGGGCGATGCCGAACCGAACCGTTACGGTGAACGGCCAACTACCTCACCGTGGACCGAGGTCGACCCCTTGAACCTGTCGGCCCGCTACTACGGTCGCGATAAACAAAAACTCAAACAGTCCTTGCTCACCGCCAGCGCCTATGGACTCGCCTTCACCTTCAGCGTGCTCTTGCTCGCCTCCCTTTCCGGCTGCCGCGAAATTTATGAGATGCCGGCCGGTGGCGGCGAAGTGGCGCAGTTGCAGCAGGTGAAAGTTCAGAAGGTGATCAAGAAGAAGTTCGTGATCAACCCCTTCTCCGCCATTCTGTTCAATCCGCCGCCGATCGAAGAGGTGCAGCTGCAACTGGATGAAGCGACCAAGCACGCCTACACCGTCGGCTACGGCAAAGGCACTGGCGCCGGGTTCTCGGGCGGCACCAACCGCGGCGCGGTGCGCTTCATCCGCCTCGAATACAACGGCGGCGACTGGGATCAAGACTTCGGCATCGGCGCCGACCTCAACATCCTGATCGAATACAACGTCCGTACCCGCCACAAAGTCGCCAAGAAAACCGAGTCGCGAAAAATCAGCCAACTGGCCAATTTTCCCAAAGGAAAATCCCCGCCAATGGTCTACATGACCGGCCAGAAAAACATCTCGGTGTCCAAAAAAGAACGCGATATCCTACGCACGTTTCTGACCGACAAACACGGCATGATCTTTGCCGACAACGGCGGTTCGCGGCACTGGCACGGCCAATTTTTCAATCTGATGAAAGGCGTGCTGCCCGATGTGAAGCCGGTGAAAATCCCACTCGACCATCAAGTGCACACCGTCCCCTACCAGATTCCCTTCCTGCCCTACGTTGCCCCGCACGGTGGCAAAGACGCCTACGGCTGGGTCGTCGACGGACGACTCGCCGCCTACTACCATCCCGGCGATATCGGCGATGCCTGGTCGGACGGGCACGCCGGCGTGAAGCAAGAAGTCTGGGAACTTTGTTATCAACTCGGCGTCAATGTGATCTTCTACGCCCACGCCGAATACAACCGCTGGCTCGATGGACAGAAGGAAGACGAATAGATTTCTCGTCGTTTTCAAACCATGAAAGACCGAACCAAACTTTTGCAAACTCCACCTTGCCAAGTCGACCATGGGCTGGTGCCAGCCCCAACGGGGCGAGACATGGTAGCCCGCGGGTGCAGTGAGGCACGAACGAAGCCCCGGGTAAAACAGCCGCCGCATAAGGCACCCCAACGGGGCGCGACAAAACTTGTGTTTTTCAACCAAAACGAACCAATTTGGTTCCGGATATTGTCGCCCCCCTTTGGGGAGCTGATCCATCATCAATCCCAACCCGGGGATGCGCTCGTTCCTCGCTTCCCCCGAGCTACATTGTCTGGCCCCCTTGGGGCCAACGGCAGCGGAGGTGCAGTTCAGTAACGAACTGCGGCTGGCCTTGGAACCTCAAATATTTCTCCCCAGAATGTCCCCATGAACACCATTGAAAGAAGATCACCCTCGCTATTCTGCGTTTTTGCACTAGCCGCAGCCGCCTTCCTCGCCACCGCCTTATCAAGTCCGGCGGCCAAACTCGGCTACACCGAACAACTGCCGATCGAGACCTTTAAAAAGTTGCGCGAAGTCGAACGCCATCAGATCCAAACCGCCGAAAAAATCTATCTGCGCGAAGACTACGCCGCCGCCGCCAACGAGTACGAAAAGTTTCTCACCCTCTACGAAGCCTCCCCCGCCGCGCCCTACGCGCAACTCATGTGGTCGCACTGCCTGGTTCGGCAACGCAAAGCCAACACCGCCATCCGCGACGGCTTCCAGTCGGTCATCGACTACTGGCCCGACTCGAACGAGGCCGTGCTCGCCGCCTATCTGATCGGCACCACCAACCTCGACATGGGCTACACCGCAAAATCCAAGAAAGCCTTTCTCGGCGTGATCGAAGACCACAGCGAGCATCACGTCGCCTTCCTGTCCAAAACCAAACTCCTCGAACTCGCGACCATCGCCAACGACGACGACGTCCGTGTCACCATGCTCAAGGAACTCACCTTCGACACGCCACGCACCGACAAAACCAAAGTCCACTGCGCCGAAGCCTCGAAGAAACTCGCCAGTCACTATTTCTACGACGGCAACTTCGACGACGGGGTCAAAGCCTTCGAGACGACCTACAAGGGCTACGAACTCGTTCGCCATATCTGGGCCCACACGCGTAGTCCGATCCACCACCTAACCGCCAAAGCCGAAACCGAAAAGAAAGGCGAAGCGGTCTTGGAAAAGGCGATCCAACGGATCGACGAGGAAAGCCCCGACGACATTTCCGAGGAAGGTCCGCGCAAACGCGCCAAGGATTACGCCTTCTGGAAAGCCGATCTCTACGGCCACGCCCGCAAAGGCGCCGAACGCCTCAAAGTCTACGAGCAAATGGTCAAATCATTCGGCGTCGACGACAACATCCTCGGCCACATTGCCGAATGGTACATCGGGGCCAAACGCGATGAGGAGGCCACCAAGATCTTCGGCAAATTCAAGGACCAGATCGAAGGCCAGCGACGCATCGTCAAACTGTGGCGGGATCGGGGAAAATTCAAAGAAGCCATCGAAGGCTACCAAGGACTGATTCAAATCGACCCCGACCGCGTCGGCGAATACCAGTGGGCGGTTGCCGAATGCTATTGGGAGATCAGCGACTACAAAAAGGCCATCGGCGTCTACCGTCAATGCGACAACTACCCCGAAGTCTACTACCGGATGGCCGCCTGCCACCGAAAACTGAAACAATACAAAGAGGCGTTGGTCCTGTACAACCAAGCCAAAGGCCACCACGGACACGCCCCGCGCGCCACGCTCGATATCGGCTTCACCTACGAACAAGCCGGCGAAAAAGAGAAGGCGATCAAAACCTTCCAGACCACCTGCCGCAGTTGGCCCAAGTCCGGACAAGCGTCACGCGCCCACGCCCATTTGCAGAACAAATACAAAATCAGCGTCACGCTCGGTGGCGCTACGGATAAATGAGGAGCGCCATGCTCAACCACATCCTATTACTGTTGCGTCAAGATATCGATTAAATTTTGAAGAGTCGATATTTAAGAACATATCCACTGGTGGCGCGCACGGCCCTACTCCCCGCAAGAACATTCACGGCAAGATGTCCAAAAACCAGCGGTTGTTGCGAGAGGGATATTTTTTCTGGCCAGTTCGAGTAAGCCCGCTCGATTCATTTCGAAATAATGTCACCAGGCCTTCGGGCTGGAGGTTGAACCACCACTAATTTCAACAAGAAAAGTTACACTTCCAAAGTCAGCCGCTGACTAAGCTGCCGGGTTAATCCCCCAGAAAGCACTAGTAGGATTTACCAGGTTCAAGGCCTATCGAGCAAGTGCCTTTCGAGCGCTTTCTTCCGCCATGGCCCGTAATGATGCACTGTTATTTTGAATTTCTCACCTGTGGTTTTCTGAAGACAATCAAGCAGGAACTCAAATCTGCGAGAATCTTTCGTAATCAGAATTTTTTGCGCAAGAATGTTGTTCCTTTCCTCTGGAAAATCAGGAAACAAAAATAGGAATTCTGGCTGCCCATATTTTACCCCGGCCACATGGTCAACGTACTTACCAAAACGGTTTAGGTAGTTTTCTTTTAAGGTCTTTTTTTGATCTTCGGTGAAACTCTTCCAGTAAAGCATAAGTGAGAATGTTTGGTCGATAGGCGCAGAAACAAAATAAGTTTCCATGACTTTGGAAGCTTCAGCGGGCTCAATTTTCAAACAGAGACGATATAAAGCCTTCATTTTGCCAGCTCCAATTCGACTATCCTCAAGAATTGAGGGGAATTCCTTCATTAGGCGGTCACCGGCTCTCTTTTCTGGTATAACCCTACAGGCGCTTAGCGCGCCTGCCGCAATCTCCAACCCTTCCTCTAGTGAATTATCAGTTGAGGATAATCGAGTCAGAAAATTCTCCACAGCCCAGGTGACCTCCTTCTCCTTCGAGAAGAGTAGCCTCGAAGATTGAATTGCACGGCGCAGACCGATAGGTACTTTAGGATTTGCGTACAATTTAAGGAGCGCCTCAATAAGTGCGGGGTCGCGATTTGTCTTCAAATACCCTTGTGCTAAATATCCTACGGAATAACCATTCGTTAATCCGTAGACTTCTTTAGAATTCAGGAGATCCATAAGTTTCGGAATATTGCGGTCGGGGGCATCCCAAAGGGCCTGGAAGCGATCTGACGTTGCCGCAGAGGGCACAGGCAGGGCGTCAAACTGTGACCAAGCCTGGACCCAGCTCATGACAATAAAGGTGAAAGCAAAATGGGCGTATTTCAATATTCAGCTCCGTAATTAGTCTTACAATGCTTGAAGGGCGTTCGCCGCCCCGAACGGGTACGGGTCAGGATTGGGGCGGGCACGACGGATTTTCGGTGTGGATGGCATTTAGTGATGAAGGGAGGCTGACAGGCACTCGAAATCTCTACCACAGCCACAAATTTGACACAAGGATCTGAAAAATCAGGCAGAGGAGCACTATTTTTGGAACGTGCCGCAACGCGCAGATACAGATCGCCGCCGGAGGCGTGCCTTTGAAGTCGGTTCCTCGCCTGAGGGCCGAGGACTTGCGGCTCTGGTTCTAACCTGGCGGGATGACTTGGTCGGCACCGAAGCGGCGGAACACGTACAGGCCGCTGAACATGCGCGAGTCAGCCGTACGCGCCCGCTTGAGCTTGCGGATATGGGGCTCCGTCCCCTTCCCTGTTTCGCTTATGGTAGACGACCTGACCCACTGAAGTCCACGAACCCTTCAGCACTCGGCCATCTAATTAAAGTGGGAGGCCGGCCCCGCCCGGGCGACTATCCGCAAGGCATGTGATTTGGGGTTCCGACTCGACCAATAGCAACGATGGAGTCTAACGGATGATCGGCGGACGAGGCCGCTCGAGATCACTTCGTGAACCAGGACACACCATCTTTTGAAAAAAATGTGATGTCGCCTGGAAATATTGATTGACTCCGCACGATTAGCCATTCGTGGGCTTGTTTTAAGGTCTTGGGTTTCATTGCCAAATTTCAACCAGAACCACTCCTCAAATGCAAATCGACTCGCACGCTGGCCAGAAAAAGGCATAGCTCCGCCTTTGTCACTCCCTCACGTTGAAATTTCGCCCTCGGCGGCTCTCTGCCTCGTTCAATCTGGTAGCGCCGGTGGCGGTTCGGGGCCGGACACTTGGCATTTCCAATAGCGGCGGAATTTCATGTTTTTCGAGGTACCGAAAATTACAACCCAGGTTGTAACTAATTGCAACCTAGGTTGTAACCAGACCTCATTCGGCGATAGATTGGAGTACCTATCGAGCGCAACGACGTGAGAATTTTGTCAAGGGGTGAAATCCAAGTCAATCGACATTTTTCACCTTGAAAAGATGGTCTGTCCCGGTTCGAGCAGCGAACGCCCGTGGTGGATCGACGGCGTTCTGGCACATGAAGACCCGGACGTCGCCTGGATGACACCGCCTGCACCTCACAATCCGAAAACTGCATCGATGATGCCACCGCATCCATGTTCTTCGGCGGCACCCAACACGGCCGCCAACAAGTAGGCGCCATCGATAACCCAATATATGCGCTTCAGCGACGTGAGCTACACGGTTTCGGGCTTAAAGTAGTTCGCGCCTGCAATCCCACGCACAGGCCCACCATCGGTTTCACTTTTCATCGCCGCTTAGATCGGCAAGGGTCAGCGAATGACATTGGCCCGCATGCGTCCCCTCCACCCGTCGACTATTCCGCGACTTCGACTTCACCCCTGATCACACCTCCATGAAGCCGAGGTTCGAGGTTCCGAACACGCCCAGATTGGGCAAAATGAGATCCAAGTTCGCCTCCGACACGCCGAACCAGCGTGCCAAAGTCGCGCTGTACTGGTCCACCGAGATGTCGGGGATCCAACGGCCGTCGGTGGTGTCGTTGTCCTGGTTGATCCGGTAGCTGTGCGTCGTGCCGTAGATGTCGCCGCCGTTGACTGCGCCGCCCATCACCAGCTGGGTCGAGGCCCAACCATGGTCGGTGCCATCGCCGTTGTGGGTGAAGGTGCGGCCGAATTCGGAGGCGGTAAAAACGGTCACTTGGTCCTGCAAGCCGAGTTCGACCATGGCGTTGTTGAACGCCACCATGGCTTCCGGCACCGGTGACATCACCTGGTTGTATTGGTCCAAGTCCGACTGGTGGGTGTCGAAGCCGCCGCTTCGGGTATAGAAGGTTTGACGGCAGACATCGAGCGATCCGCGCGCGGCGATGAGGCGGGCGACCGTGCGCAACTGGCGTCCCAAATTGCTGCCGGGAAAGGTCGTGCTCAGGTTGGTGGCCGGGCTGGAAAGCAGATCGGTGATCAAGTTGTTGGTACGGATGGAACGGGCCATGAGGTCGCCGTATTGGCGCGCGTGCAAATTCCCGTGTGCGACCTCGTAGATCGCTTCGAGCGCGCGCGAACGCACCGCAGCGGTGTCGCCGGACCCGTTCCGCACGTAGCCGGTCACGTCCTCGGTCCCGGAGGGCGACATGTCGAACGAGGAGACGAGTTGCCCGGATTGAAAAAGATTGGCGCCGGCCAGTGAAATCGCCATCGAGAGATCGGAATCGCCGTTCATGCTGTTCACCAGATCGGCCATGCGGCCGCCCCAGCCGGTCTTTTCCGCCAAGGTGTTGGCGGAGGTCATCCACAAGCGTTGCTGGTCGAGATGCGAGAACAACTGGGGCGGCAGGTCGTCAAATACGATGTCATCGAACTCGTCGACAATCGCGTTCCGGGTGGTCGGCAGGCTTAGGGTGCCGACATTCGCCACCATGGCCAAGTCGCCGGAGGTGAACAAATCGCGCAAGCCGGGCAGCGCGGGGTTGACGCCGAAGCTCCGGCCGAGGGCGTCCGGGCTGCCCGGATTGATGGGCAACAAGCCGGCGGGCTCGCCGGCGTTCGGGATGGCGAGAAACTGGCGGACATCTTTGTAGCGCGCGTAGTCGACGGCGTTGGTCGGCGCGACCATGCTATCGGCGTCGTGGCCGCCTTGGAGAAAGATGCAGACGAGAGCCTTGTATCCGGACGGACTGCTGTCGGCGGCGGCGGCCTGCATGGCGCGCAAGTTGAAGACGGTGTTGAGGATTCCGCCCGTGCCCATGGCGGTGCAGGCGGAGGCCCCCAGAAAGGAACGGCGGGTGAGAAGATGCGGTGCGTTCATGGCGTGTGCTCAGACGGCGTAAGGATGGAGTGATTGAAGTCTAAGAGGAATGATGGAGGCCCTAAGAATGATGGAGGCCTCAGCGGAGAACAGCGTGTTCAGGCGACGCGACCATCAAGTACACGGCGGTTTTCAGCCGCTCCAGGGCGCTTTGTTGGTGGTTGGGATGATTGATAGCGTTGATGATGATGGACCGGGTGGCGGGCTGGAGCGTGTCGGCGAGGAGCAGCGTGTCGAGGTGGTCGACCAAGGCGCCACTGTTGCCGCCGGGGACGGCGAGGGCGAGCAAGGGGTCGTCGGGTTCGGATTGGTAGGCGAGTCCCAGTTCGAAAATGGCGACGGATGAGGCGTGACCGAACAAGACGGTGTCCAGCACCTGGTTCAGCGAGGTGACCGCGACACTCTCGGTGAGCAATTGGAGTTCGGGGGAGACCAGACCGGCGTCTTGCAGGTTTGCCTGGCCCGTAATGCGCGGTGGTTGGTAGTCGGGCGAGAAGAAATTGAACACGGTCGGGGAGCGCAACGGGGCTTGTTTCAGAAACGATATGCCGTTGAAAGCAAACAAGGGCGGCTCGGAGGACGCCGGCGCGTTCGGCTGGACCCGCAGCCCGAGCCCGCGGAACACCTGGGTCCAGCGCATGATCGGCTCTTTCACCTTGCCGCTGCCCGGCAGGGCCGCGACTTCGGCGCTGCGCGCGTCATGGTCCAGCAGGATCGCCTTGGTGACCGCGGCCAGGTCGCCACGGGTCGCGGCGAACACGGAGGCGACGCGCTGGATATAGCCGGGTCCGGGATTGCTGTTCGTGAATCGCTGGATCAGCAGACGGCTGAGGAAGGGCGCGGTGCTCGGATGCGCCATCAGTACATCCAGGGTGTCGGAGAGATCCTTCTCCGTGGTTTGTCCGGCGGGCAGCACGACACCGCCCAGAATAACCTTTTCCCCGGCGTCGTGGTATTCCGGATAGACGTCCATCGGGAGGGCGAAATCGGGTTCGCCGAAGAAGCTGTTTTCGCCGACTTGCCTGGACCAACTCCAACCGGTGAACACCCGAGCCATGTTCTGCACCGTGTCCTGGCCGTAGGTGGCCTGCGGGATTCCGTCGCGCCCCAGCTTCACCGAACCGTCGGGGTGTCGCTGCACCAGGCCGACCGAAAACAACTGCATGATCTCGCGGGCGTAATTCTCGTCCGGACGCGTCCCGAGTACCGGGTTCGCAAGCGTGTTGCCCATATAGGTCAACCACTTCCCCATGATCGGCTGGCGGGTCATCTCATCCAGCAGGTCGCGGTAGTTGCCGAAGGCATGCTGGGTGTAGATGTCGTAGAACGGGTGGAACGTGGATCGCGGGGCCATATCGGCCACCGCCAATGCATCCACCGGAATCACCTCGCTGAGGGCGAAGGCCATGCGCAGCCGGACTTGGTCCGGGGCGGTCAGGGCATGCTTCCACCAGAGGAATTCGTAGGGTTGCGAACTGCCGTTGGACAACAGCGGCTCCGAGACCAGCAAGCTGGCTGGCAGGGCCAGTTGTTCGTCGATCCACGCCTCGTAGCCGATCTGCCGAACCCGCGCGATCGAGGGTTCGTCGGCGCCGAAGGTGGCCTGGTTCAAGAAGCGGACCGCCTCGGCGCGGCTCGGGGCGCCGGTCGGAAGCGGCGGCGGCGTCGGATGGGGAACAAAGATCCGGGAGGCGCGCACCGATTCGAACACGCCCTGCCAGTTCGTCCCGGTCGAAGAAACGTGGAACAGCAGCCGCCCCTCGCGCAAGGCGTCCAGAACCGCCTGCTCGTCCGCGCCGAAGCTCCAGAGCGACCCGACGAACGACGTGTCTGGGGTGTCATGGACGAGGATTGGCGCGCCGCCGCCGACGGGAAGGAGGTAGATCGCCATGCTGACGGGATTGCCGGTGTGGTGGGCAAAACGGAAATCGACCGTTGCGCCGGTGCCGTCAGCGGCGACCGCGAGCGAGGCCAGACCAGAACCCGTGGCGGAGTCGAAGGGCGGCAGCGCGCGCACCGACGCGACATGGAGCGGGACCTGGGTGCCGCCGAGTTCGGCGAGGATGGCGGCGCGGTCATCCACCCCTGAAAAACTTTTCGCCGCCGACGGGTTGTAGCCAAGTTGGTTCTCGCTCCAGTCATCCACGTCGTCACCGTCGGCGTCGCTGCCGCTCGTGGTCACGCGGAAGAACGCGCCCGCTTCCCCAGGGAGGATTTCAAACGGCTCGAGCACGGCAACCGGAACCGCCTGCAAATTGATCCCTGGACCGGACCACGACAGGTGGATATGATCGGGACCGAGTCGACCGTAGAAGCGGAGTTCGAGGTAGCTTGCCTGGCCGGCGACAAGTGGGACCGCGGCCGAGATCTGGTCGGCCTGCTGGCTGAAGGCGTTCGGGGCGGTGTAGCTTGTGGTGGCGGCAACCACGTTCGCGTTGGCCGGGTCGGCGTCACCGGAGACGAGCAGTTCAGCGATGTCGCCGCTGGACAGGTGGAATCGGTACGCGCCCGTCGCGGGCGGCACCACCAAGGCGCGGACCTGCCGGTAGAAGTAGTCCTTGTCCGGTGCGGTGTCGGCGAACTGCAACGAGGAAATGAAATCCTGCCGGTCCGGCACGGAGAACGGCGCGCCGGCGGTAAAGAGCTCCGCCATGGTGTCGTAGTTGGCCCCGCCGGGCACCTGCCACTCCTGCAACAGGAGAACGCCCGCGCCCTCTTCACGAACCGGAATCCGAACCCCCATGGGCGCGCCGGTTCCGCCCATACGCGCCCCGGTTTGCGCCCAGTTCGCCAGATCACGGCTGGTCTCGACAATGTACTGCTTGCCCACCAGCCCGCGCCACCGGAGTTCGACAGTGCCATCGGGTTCGATCAGCTCCTCCAGTTCCAAGCTGGACTCGGGATCGAAGGGATCCGTGCCCGCCTCCGACTCATCCCAGTTGCTCGCGCCGTCGCCGTCCGTGTCGGCGAGCGGGTCCAAGGACTGGGCCGAGAAAACGGATTCCCAAATGTCATCCATGTCATTCTGGTTGAGGTCGAACCGGGACGGTTGTGCACAAAGCACCAAGGCATTAAATATGTATATTATTACAGTTAACCGATTCATATCATTAAACAGCCTATTTGATTGGTGAATTTTTTAAGCAATCAAACCGAGGTATTCGGAAACCAACATAACCCATTGTCCTCGCTGCAGTTAAACAGAAATGTGATTTTTTGCCATATCTACCAGCTCGGACCGCGTTGCCATAGCGGTCGCTCTTCGCCACACCCCGTTCGTAGATCAGCATCCGGTAGCGCTTGCCGATCTCCTGCCAGCGCACTTCGTCGAGTTTGCCGGACCCAAGCGCTAGGGTGCCGTCTGCAGTGTAGAGGCGTTCGAAGCCAGCCCGCGCCCGCGCTTGACCCACCACTGCCTCGCCGTATCCGCTCCAGCGGTAGTCCTTGGGGTCCTTCACCATGTGCGCGCGCAGCGGATTGAGGTCGATGTAGGCGGCCATATGGCTCAAGGCCTTGCTACCGCGGGACTGCACCACCACGCTCTTGAAGCGCTGGTTCCACACCGTGCCGGAACGCTCGTTGCGCTTGTTGTACCACTGCGTGAAACGCTGCTTCAGGGTCTTCATGAACTCGGAAACATGGTTCATCCGTTGCTGATATCGCTCGTGGAATTCGGCAATCGCCCCATGCAGTTCATGCTCCTGCAACCCTCGGAGATAGAGCTCCGCCACGGGGTAGGTTTCACTTCTCGGTCCGTAGAATGCCCTCAGCCGGGCCAGCATGGTCTGTCCCGATTCACGAAGCGAACGCCCTCTGTTACAAACGGATCAAATAGTTCCTCCAAATGACATCCCTGCTTATGGCAGAAGCTTGCCATAGAGTGGCAAGAGGTTGCCATACGGTGGCAGAGGTTTGCCATACTATGGCAAGACCTTGCCATATCCGCGGATCGATCAGTTTGTTTCGCCGCCGAAATTACTTTCGTCACGACGAACGCGGTAGCCGGCCTGACCCACGAAGTCCACGAACCCTGCAACACTCGACCAGCTAATTAAACGGAAGGTCGGCCCCGCCCGAGCGACTATCCGCAAGGCAGGCGATTGGGGTGTTCCGGCTCGGCAAACAGCAACGATCGGAGCCTAACGGATGATCGGCGGACGAGGCCGCTCGCGGCCGTCGCCTCTGAGGCGGTCGAGTTGAGGGAACGCGGGTTGGATCACGCGGCCACCTCGGCTATTGCTGGTGCCGGCTCTTCCTGGAACGCCAGCTCCCCCCGCCGGGGGAATCTCGATGGGGTTGGCGCGGGCGTTGGCCAAGTTGGTCGCGGCGAGTGAACGTTCGTAGGCTGTGCCCACGCGGATGCGGGCGGTCTCGACCTGGGGTTTGAGTTCGGGATCGATCGGTTGTTGCAGCAACGCGACGTAGGTGTCGCGCACGAACTTCATTTGCGCCAGGGTCTTGATCCGCATCTCTTTCGCCATGGTTTCGCGGAAGGTCCGTTCGGCTTTCGCGGCAGCCCGAACCTGCTCGTTGTCTTTGACCAAAGTGTACAACTCGCGGCGGACTTCATCGCGAATTTTCTCGTCGCACAGCGCAAAACGAGGATCTTTGTGGAGATCGCCTAGCGCGAAAAAACGGGGCATGGGTTCGGCGGTTTCCTTTGCGTCCGGTAAGGCGGTTTTGATCCAGGCGTCGACCTCTTTTTGGAGTTCCTGCGGGGCGAGTTCGCGCAACAGCCAGTGCTTGAAGGTGGAGGTGTCGGCCGGAAATTCGTGGCCGGTATTGTACCAGGTGTCGAAGCTGACGGCGGCGCCATAGCCGCTCCAGACGGCCTCGCCGAGTCGCGAGAACACGTAGTTTGGATCGTGTTCGCCGACGCCGATGTAGATGGGTTTGCCGTTGAAGCCGGCGGGGTTTGGGGAAGGCGCGGCGTGTTTATGATGGCCGCCCATCAGCAGCGCCATGCCGCAGAAGTATTCGGGTTTTTGGTGGCCGAGCATGTTGGTGATCCAGCCGCCTTTGCTGACCCCCGAGATGATGATGCGTTTGCGGTCGATCGATAGATGCTTGCTCAGTTCACCGAGAACGAGGCCGAGATGGGCGAGTTCTTTATTGGTGTAATCGGTTCGGTGGGCGGGCGACTTGATGGTGAGCAAGCCGGGTTCGCGATAGGCCATGCCAACCAGCACCGCGTACTGTTCCTTGAGGACCGAACGAAGAAACTGAGTCGACGGTTTGCTGTTGGTTCCGTGATAATACAGAACGAGCGGCCACGGTTTCGCTTTGTCGTAATCCTTCGGAACGAACACCAAGGTTTTGTCGACCGGCGTTCCAAGCTGCACTGCGGTTTCCGTGCCCGGAGCGAAATCTTGTGCGCTTGCGGCGAGGCAACAAAGAACCAAAAGGCAAAAGACCGTCGTGCATGAGATCCAATGGCAATTCATAACGTGCCATGTTTGCATATCGTCAAGGCAGCACCACGACCCGGTAGAACATCCTCGGATCGGCGGCGGCAACCGGATGTGGCAGCGAGGACATCGAACCCGCAGCATTCAGGGGGGCGACAAAGGTCCAAACAGCCGCATCGATCTCGGGTGAACATTCGAGTTCGTAGTCCACACCGCCGAGAGAGGGCCAGAACACATGCATCTGTCCGGCGGCCGCGTCGTGAACCAAGTCGACAATCACCGGAATCGGCGCAACGAGGATATCAACTGTGATCGTATCGATTCCACCTGCCCCGTCGGATACGCTGATGCCGATGGTATTGGTGCCGAGGTCCGCCGAGCTCGGGGTCCAGGAGAAGGTATTGCCGTTGAGCGTTGCGCCGGCGGGTGCCGCCGCGCCGAGGGCATAGCTCAGGGTTTGGGCGGGCAGATCCACATCGGTGGCGACGATCGTGACGATGGACGTCAGACCGGGGAAGACCAACTGGCCGGCGACCGCCGCGAGCACGGGATCCTGATTTACCTCGTTGACGGTGATGCTGACATTTTGCGTGCTGCTTGCGCCAGAAGGGTCAGAAACCACGACGCCAACCGTCACCGAACCGGGTCCGTCCGCTTCGCCCGGTGTCCAATCGAACTCGCCGGTGGCGGCATCGATCGAAGACCCGCTTGGCGCCCCTGGGACCAAGGCATAACTCAGAACTTGGGCCGGGAGATCGGTGTCAATGCCAACCGCAGTGAACGCGACAGGCTGGCCTTCGTCGACATTGACCGCCGCGATTGGTGCGAGGCTTGGCGCAGCATTGACGTCGTTCACGGTGACCGTGAATGTCTGGACCGAACTCGCCCCGGACGGGTCGGACACCCGCACCGTGATCATATACGAACCCGGTCCGTCGGCTTCGCCCGGCGTCCAAAGAAACACACCAGTCGAACTGATCGTCGCCCCTCCGGGCGCGCCCGCGTCGAGACTGTAGGTCAACAATTGGGCGGGAAGATCGGGATCGGAACCGACGGCGTTGAACGAGAGCGGTGATCCTTCGTTCACCGACACCGAGGCGATTGGAGCGAGCACCGGCGGGGCGTTGGTTTCGAGCACGGTGATCATGAGCGTGCCGGTATCGGCGAGCGTCGGCGTGCCGTCGTCAACCACACGTACAGTGACGTTGAACGTTCCGGGGCCGTCGGCTTCGCCCGGCGTCCAAGCGATGACCCCCGTGTTGCTGTTGATGATCATGCCGCTTGGCGCGCTGCCGCCGAGCAGGAAGCGCAGCGTGTTGGCCGGCAGGTCCGGATCGGTGGCGGTGGCGGTGATAGCGAACGCCGCCCCTTCGATGATGGTCTGCGGAGGGAAGGTCCCGAGAACCGGCGACAAGTTTTGTTCTGCCACGTTGATCGTCACAGCCTGGGTCGCGTCCATGCCGGATCCGTCGGAAACGCGGACCGTCACCACGAACGAACCCGGTCCGTCGGACTCCCCTGTGGTCCAGTTGAAGTCGCCGGTGGTCGGATTGATCGATGCTCCTGCCGGTGCGCCCGCGTCCAGCGAGTAGGTGAGAACCTGGACCGGCAAGTCCGCGTCGGCGCCGCTGGCGGTGAACGTCGCGGTGTCGCCTTCCGTCAGGTTGATGGTCGAGATCGGGGCCAGTGTCGGCGCCGCGTTCACGTCGTTGACCATGATGGTGAACACGGCGGTATCGTCCAATCCTGAACTGTCGGTCACGCGGACGGTCACCGGATAGGCGCCGGGTCCGTCGGCTTCGGTCGGCGTCCAGGTGAGGGCACCGCTTGAGGCTTGGATGCTGAGCCCAGCGGGAGTACCGGGGTCGAGCGAGAAGGTGAGCGTCTCGACTGGAAGGTCGGCATCGGTGGCGGTCAGGGTGAGCGCGAGCGGACTGAGTTCGTCGATCGTCTGCGGTCCCGGGTTCACCAGCACTGGCGCTTGATCAAGCTCGGTCACGGTAATCTTAAAGGTCGCCGTATCGGACAGGCCGCCGGCATCCGTGAGTCGAACGGTCACCGTAAACACGCCGGGACCATCGGCCTCGCTGGGCGTCCAGTTGATCACCCCGGCTGCGTCGATGGTCAGTCCGGCGGGTGCGCCGGGATCGATCGACCAGGTCACCGACTGAGCGGGAAGGTCGGTATCTGCGCCAGAAATTGGGATGGAGAATAAGGTCAGTTCGGGGGTGGTGACATCGGTTGGCGGCATGATGATTGGCGCTTCGTCGACGTCGTTCACGGTTAATTTCACGACACTGGTCGCCGCAAGTCCGAGGCTGTCGGTGGCGATGAGTTCGACGTTAAACACGCCCGGGCCGTCCGCTTCGGAAGGGCTCCAGATGATATTGCCAGCCGGGTTCAGGGTCAGGCCGACCGGCGCCGAACCGAGACTGAGCGTCACCGTTTGCGTCGGCACATCCGGATCGCTGGCGCTGGCCGGAATACTGAGCAGGGATTCCTCATCGACTGTGACCGCGCTGGTGACGTTGACCACGGGCGGCTGATTCACTTCGAACACTTCGACCGTGACGGAAAGGACCGTGTCGAGGACTGGCGAGCCATTATCCGTCAAACGCAGATCGAACACATTCAGACTCGGCCCCTGCAGCTCCGTCGGCGTCCAAGTGAGCAGTCCGCCGGCCTGCAGAACCACGCCAGCCGGTGCGCCCGGGTCGAGCGTCCAAGCGAGGTTGTTGGCCGGCAAGTCGAGATCCCCACCGGCGATCATAGTCGACAAGGTGGCCCCTTCAAAAACACTGAGCGGACCGGGCGGCGTCGCGAACGGGGCTTGGTTCACTTCGGTGACGGTGATGGCAACCGTTTCACTATCCGAGAACGCGGGCGTGCCGTTGTCGGTCACGCGCACCGTGACAAAGAACGAACCCGGTCCGTCGGACTCGCTCGGGGTCCAGGTAAAGTCTCCAGTTGTCGGGCTGATCAAAGCCCCCACCGGTGCGCCAGTATCGAGGCTGAAGGTTAGCGTCTGGCCGGGAATATCGGCGTCGGTGGCATTGGCGGTGAATTGCAGCAGAGAACCTTCAGGAACGGTCTGCGGGCCGATCCCGGTAAGCTTTGGCGGGATGTTGCTGTCGGAAATAGTGAACACAACCGCCTCGCTGTCCGTGGCAAATCCGTCCGTCACTTCGACAATGGAGGTATAGATACCCGGTGATTGGCTGTTGGTCGGAATCCACGAAAATGCGCCACCGCTCGTGATGCTCATCCCGGCAACCGGATTGACCAAACTGAAGGTCAGCGTCTGGACCGGAAGATCGACGTCGGTCGCCAAGGCGGTGAAGATGAGGGCATTGCTCTGCGACCCAGATTGGCTGCCGATCGAACCGAGGACCGGCGGCGTGTTGGTTTCGAGTACCGTGATCACGACGGACGCGGTCGTGGCGAGGATCGGAGCGGCATCCGCCACTTCGACCACGGCGGTGAACACGCCCGGGCCGTCTGCCTCGACCGGAGTCCAAGTGAAGACGCCGTTGGTCGGATTGATCGCCGAACCCGCCGGACCAGAGAGCAGGCTGAAGGACAAGGGTTCGGTCGGGGTGTCAGAATCGGTCGCGGTCGCGGTGAACGTGAGCGTCTGCAGTTCGACCACCGTCAGATTGGTCGACACGCTGAGCACTGGGGCTTGGTCGGCTTCGTTGACGGTGATGATGATGGTTTCACTGTCGTCGAGGACGGGTGCGTCATCGCTTGCGCGGATCGTCACGGTGTACGTTCCCGGACCATCCGCTTCAACCGGCGTCCAGTTGAACACGCCAGCGGGCGTGATGCTCGCACCGGCGGGCGCGCCGGCATCCAGCGTGAAGGTCAGGGTCTCGACCGGGATATCGCTGTCGGTTGCAGACGCGACGAACGTGAGCACCGTTCCCTCGTTCACCGTCATGTTACCAATCGGGGCGAGCACCGGGGCGGTGTCGACTTCAAGAACCGTCACGGTGAACTGCCCGGTGGTGACGAGGCCGGCGCTGTCGGTCAGCGTGATATCGATGGGATAGATGCCGGGCCCCTGCACCTCGGACGGCGTCCAAGCAAAGGCGCCGTTGGTCGGATTGATCGACGACCCCGCGGGAGCGGCTGGGCCGAGTCCAAAGACGAGGGTTTGCGCAGGAAGATCGGAATCGCTGCCACCGACGGAGAGGCTGAGTGGCACAAGTTCGTTCCAGGTCATGGAACTGGGCGGGGTGATGATCGGTGGCAGGTTGACCTCGTTCACGGTGATCTGAACCAACTGCGTGGTCGCGAGATTCGGCATACCGTTATCGGTCACAACCACTGGCACGTTGTACACGCCGGGTCCGTCGATCTCCGCCGGCGTCCAGGTAAATACGCCCGTGGTCGGTTGAATGGACGCACCGGCCGGGCTGGGGGCAGCCAGACTATAGGTGAGCGTCTGCACCGGCACATCGAGATCGGTGGTGGCGGCGGTAAAGGTGAGGTTACTGCCTTCATCAACCGTCTGGCTGGGAATAAGTAAGAGGTTGGGCGCCTGATTCACCTCATTCACCGTGATGGTAAAGGTGACGCTGCCCGCGGCAGGAAACGTCCCATCGTCGGTGGCGACCACGGTGATGGTGTAGACACCGGGCCCGTCGAGCTCCGTCGGCGACCACGTGAAGGCGCCGGTGGTGGGGTTGATGAACGCGCCGGGAGGCGCGCCGGGGGCGAGGCTCCAGATCAGGGTTTGCGGCGGCACATTGGTGTCGATGGCGGTAAAGGGCAACGAGATGGTGGTCAGTTCGTCCATGACCTGATTGCCGGGATTGCTGACGATCGGCACCATGTTGGGGGAAAACAGGACGTTGGTGTTACCGGGGGTGATGGCGCCGAGCGGGTAAATATTGGGGGTGCCGTCCCGCCACGATCCTTCGGTGATGTCAGTGACCTGGGCGCCGAACGTAATCGTGTGTACCAAGGCCCCGGACGGATCGGAAAGCACGATGTCTTCTCCCCCAGCGGAGAGTTTGAAGTTGGTGTGCAGATCACTGTTGAATCCGTTTTGGGCGGTTTCGTTGTCAGCCCACACCACGAGGAAAGCACCGGGCCCGATGATGGTGCCATTGGGGATGGTCCATTGGGTCGGGTTGGTGGCATCATCGCTGAGCGTGTAGCCGGAGATGTCGATGGCGATACCGCCGGGATTGTAGAGTTCGAACCAGTCGTCGAACTGACCATCGGCCGGGTCGGCGAACGCCGAATTGTTGCTGGCCATCCACTCATTGATCCAAACTTGGTTGGTGAGGCCGGCGGGGTCGTTCATAGCGCGCGGAGTGACGTTGTAGAAGTAGGTGTCGCCGGTGATATCGCCGTCGAGATACAGGCCGTACGAACGGTCCGCGCCGATGGCCTGATACGGCAGGTAGTCGATGATCAGCGGACTCGGACTGTTCGATTGAACCAGCGCGACGTAGCCGGCGGTGGGGTTCAAGGCCCAGTTGGCGTGCCAGTCGGTTGCGGTGGTTTCCGCGGGTTCGGCGTCAGTCCAAGCAATCTCAAAGTCCAAGTCGGCGATACTCGCACCGACGGGAAATTGCCACTTGGTCAGGTTGGTAAGATCGTCGGTGAGATAGAAGTCGTGCAGATCCACCGGGCCGCTGCCGGTCGTTTGAATCCGCGTTCCGCTCATACCGAGATCGAAGGAAATGTCGCTGCTGGTCAGGCTGACCTGGTGGATTTCGACCGCCAGTTGGTTCACTCCGGCGACCAGCGCACTCGAAGGAATGCTGAACGGAAAGTAGGTGGTCTCGTTCGCGCCGCCGGCCACACCGCTGGCGAAGGTGGTGTGCGTGACCGCGCCGCCGGGCATGGCGTCGCGCAGAACTTCAACGCCGTTAATATATACAACCGCGCCGTCGTCGCGGCGGAGTTGCAGGTCGAGACCGATGATTTCGGCGGGATTTCCGACGTTGAAATCACGGCGAAAATAGGTGGTGGTGTACTTGGCGTTGGCGTTTGGGCCGAAGCTGACGGTCGTGGTCTCGCCACCATCACCGTAGCCGAGTTCGGCGGCGCCGCTGGCCCAACCGAGCGCGATCGGGTCGGCGGTACTCCAAGACGTTCCTTGGTTGCTGCCATCGTCGAGGTAATACCAAATGTCGCCTTGATTCACGTAGGTCACCGTGGAGGTGATGGTCTGATTGTTGCCGCCGAGATTGTGCAGTTCGACCCAGGAATCGAAGTCGCCGGCGTTGTCGGAAATCGTGCTGAGGTTGATCGGTTGCACTTCGTTGAGACGGATATTGGGAATGAACGGCAAGAGGCCGGCGACCGAGTTCTGGGCGCCGGGCGTCCACAGCGGCGTCGCCGAACTCGCGGCCCAGTTGGCGATCCGATTGTTGTCCTGGCTCGCGTCGATCAGTTGCAGCGACGGACCCGTCCCGTCCGGCGTGATCGGCCACGGCGGATCGTCATCATATTGCACCTGATCGACGATGGCGCCGGTATTGGTGTAGACCAGTTTCAGATTCTCGCCGCCGTTCGACAAACTTCCATTGTAAGTGCCGATCACCGGCAAGGCGCCGTAGGCCAGATTGAACGCGGTCACATCTTCCACCACCAACAGGAAATCGCCGGGACCGATCTGGGTGCCCGGAGCAAAATTAAAATCGACGCCGTCCAAGCGCAGGTGGGTGAGGTCAAAGGTTTGCGAGGGATGGCGATTGTGGATTTCGACAAAGTCGGCATCCGTCGCGAGCGCGTTGTAGTTGATTTCGTTGATCACCACCCAGCCGTCGGGCGGGAACTTGCTGCCGTTGAAGGTGACCGTGATGCTGTCGGTCGCGCCGGCCACCGGCACGCCGAACTCATCGACGCCGACCAAGTTCAGCACGTTCACGCCAGGAGCAATCGCCACGTCGATCTCCCAGGTGATCTCATCAATCCAACGCGGTTGGTACGGCACGCCGTTGGCCACGATTTCCCGAACGCCGATCATCGAATTGCCGGTGAGCGGAACCGGGCACAGCCCGGTGGTGAAGTTCGCGCCGCCATTGGTGTCGATGTCAAAGATCGAACTCGGCAGGAGTCCGAGCAAGTAATTGCGCCGGGCGTTGACCCAAGACTTCACGGTGTTGCGGTTGCCGGCGGAGATGCAGGACGCGTCCAGCGCCGCGCCCCATTGGTCCATCTCGGCGGCGAAGTCAGTCGCGATCAGTGGACCGAAGCACGCGTCTTCGATGATCTCCCAACTGATCCGGCGGAACTCGGGATGGGAAAACATCCGGTCCATGGTCGGATCGTTGGAGTTTTCGTCGAGGATCTTGCGCATCGTGGAATTGCGCAGGGCGAAATCAAGATCCCACTGCAGGGTGGTCCACTTGCCGCCGGGCGGTTGGTAGATCGACATGTTTTTGCCGCGTTCATAACCGTAGCCGTCCCAGTCGGCGACCACGTGGCGGTGCACGATCGTGCGCAGGAAACGTTCGACATCGATAGCGGCGAAAACCGCGTCGCGGTAATCGTCGTCGTCGGCGATGCTAAGCACATCCACCAAACCGAACAACCCGCTGTAAGAATCACTCGGCGCGCCGCCGTTTTTCTTTTCCCAGCTCCAGCGATAGCGGGCTTTCTTCAACGCGCCTCCGGTCGTGGTATACGGGATCAGCCGGCCGTTCTCGTTGAACTCGCGTCCGACCGTCGCGTTGTCGTTGAACTCGAACCAGTCATCGATCTTGTACAAGTCGCCGTCGTCCGCGCCCGGAAACCACTGCGGCAAATACTCGTCGCTCGGCTGCTGCGAATCGGCGTAGACTTCGCCGCGTAACTGGCCGTTGACATACAAGTAGACATAGCGCTGGTGGCTGAAGGTGCTGCCGATTTCCTCGCCGATCCAGAACGACATGCGTTCGCGCAGATGGGTGTCGTCGCGCCCGCCGGGTTCGAGCGTGTCCATGTTGAGTTTGCGCGTGCCGAAAATTGGTTCGTCCTTGGAGAAGCGGATGATGTAGGCGCAGAGATTGCCAAGCGGATTGTTGTAACCCGGACGAATGAACGGCGAACCACGGTAGCGGGCGGCGGCGTCATACATCACGCGATAATCGCCGAGCACGAACGTGGCCGGCAGGGCGTAGTTGCTGAGTTTTTGACGCGAGGTCCATTGATTGATGTCCGCGTCGGTCATCCAAAATCGATACACACCGAAGCCGGCACCGTTGCAGTTTGGCATGGGTTCGCCGAAGCGCACCAAGGCCTCCTGGGTGTTCGGATAACTGGTCACCGCACCACTACTATCGGACGCGCTCACGGTGAATGCCACCAGCGTGCCCGCCGCTTGGCCCGGAATGGTTCCGGCAAAAATTCCATCGTTGGCGACGGTGTCGGGCGCCGTGCCGCTGTCGTTCATCGGCACCGCGTTCAAGGCGGCGGAGGGATCGAGACGATAGTTCAACGTCACGCTGGCCACGCCTTGCGGATCGTCGATCCGGGTGGTCACCGTGACCGCTTGGAAAGCCGCCGGGAGAATCGGGTCGTGCACCATATCGAGAATCGGCGGGCCCGCATTGATAACGGCAGATGGGTTTGCTTGGCCCGGCGAACCGAGCGCGTCCGGCACGTCGAGTTCGCCGACCGCTTCCAGCCAGTTGCCTTTGAGTCGAATCAAGGCGAGCGGATGGCCGGCCTGCCAACGCATGCGGGCGGTGATGGTCGCGGTCGCACCGCTGGCGATGGTGGCGCTGAGATCGTGTTCCACTCGGTTCACGCCGTTGTCGCCGGCGCCTTGCGCGTTCAGTTTGAGACTGGCGGCGGAGGCGTCGCCTTCTGCGGGTTCGTGGACGGAGTCGATATGGTTGCCGGTAATGATCCAGCCGCCGGTGCCCGCTTCGAAGGTGCTGTTGGCGACGAGGTTTCCGCCGCCGGAAGTGACCGAGATATTGTCGATCAGTGACACGCCGCCGCCGAGCAGCATCACGTGGACTTCGTTGGCGTTGTTGCGGCCGTTGTCGAGTACGCCCGTGTGGGTCACCGTGGTCCATGGGGCTTTTCCAGACTCGTCGGACGCGGTCCAGTTGCTGGCGTAGCGGTTGTCGGCATCGGCATCGATTAGTTCGAGCGAGGAGCCGCCGCCGTCGGCGTATTTTCCCCAGGTAGGTCCGTCGCCATAGATCACCTCGTCGACCACGACAAAGTCTTGGTTGGGCAACGCCGGATCATCGGGGCGCGAGAGCGTTACTTTTTCGCCGCTGTTGGCGAGTTTGCCAGAGTAGTCGCCGAGACAGTTGGCGGCAGTCAGTGCGGGATAGGTCGAGATCAAGCGAGCCGCGTCGCGCGCCACCACCAGATAGCCGCCGGGGGCGATCGTTGTGCCGATTGGGAAGGTATAGCCGACGCCGGAGGTGAAGCGCCAGTCGCTGAGGTCCACCGTGGCTCCACCGTTGTTGTAGAGTTCGACGAACTCGAGATTATCGTCGGCGCTGACCGGATTGAACATGATCTCGTGGATGACGATGTCGCTGAACGCGGGCGGCGCGTTGGCGGCGTTCGGGGTGATCGAACTCAGTTGATGGAAGGTCGGCGAGCCGTCCGGCGAACGTCCCCAAGCCACGCCGTTGGCCTGCGCTGGAAAGCGTTCGGCGTCGAGCACCCGGGTCATCGCGGGGTTCCAGAGATAGACCGCCTCGCCTCCCGAACTCAGTTGAAAGCCGAGCTGGTTCTCGTCGAAGCTGAGGTGCCCGCCGGGCGCCAGCGTGGTCGCCGGGATGGCAAAAAAGTTGGAGGTGGTCGCGTCCGAAAGATGGCAACCACCAATGGCGATCGGAGTCGGGCCGTGGTTGTAAATTTCGATGCTGTCGAGCAAGGGCAAGTCGGTGTGCGCCACGAGTTCGTTGAGGACCAGCGCGTCGAGCGCGTTGCTGCTGCCGGGAATACTGGGGTCGTCCGCGTTCGGCGAACCGTCGACCAGTTGGCTAATCTCCCAGGCCCGTACGTCGTTCTCGCCGTAGGATGGGTTGGCGAGAAACAAGGAGTGCCCTGCCCCGTCCGCTGCCACCGGCCACGGGGCGCGGTCTTCGTATTCGACCGTGAGCACCCGGGTGTTGCTGCTATCGTAAAGTTCGACCAAGCCGCTGTTGTTGTCGAGCGCCCCCGTCCACGGACCAAACACACCACTGATCCCATGCACACTTTGCAGCGCCGCCGGGTCCAGCGCCACCACGACAAATCCGTTGGATGGAATGACAGTACCCGCCGGAAAGGTGAACTGCACATCGCCCTCGAGCCGAAAATCGGCCAGCGGTACATTCACTGGTTCGGTGTTGTGCAGTTCGATGAACTCCAGATCCAGCCCGTCCACCCGCGTGACCGGATGATAGTGGATCTCGCTGATCACCATTCCCGTGGTCCGGGCCGACGGGCCAAGCGGCTCACGGGCCAAAAGATCAAAGGGGATTACAAATGAGAGAAAGGCAACAAACAAACACAAACGCATGCGGTGACCATGCGTGTAAAAGGCCCCGTGATACAACGGGTTTCTTTGGATTTCGGGCGTTTTTTGGATTCCGAAACGATTCACCCATGTGCACCTCCCCCTTCCATTTAATTACGAAGCCAAAGTGCCAACTATGCTTCAATTGGGCCACCCCGCGAACGGGGTGGAAAGATGTTCGTCCGGCAAGTGCGGCTGCAGATGCTGATGGAGCTTCAATTGGGCCACCCCGCGAACGGGGTGGAAAGTTACTGAGGCACATGAGAGCGGCGATGAGGCCGGAGAGCTTCAATTGGGCCACCCCGCGAACGGGTTGGAAAGAGGGCGGTCAGCTGATCATCGGTTCGACGCACCGGGCGCGGCTTTAATTGGGCCACCCCGCGAACGGGGTGGAAAGGTCCCCCGGCGCTCCGACCATGACCGAGGAAATTCTCGCGGCTTCAATTGGGCCACCCCGCGAACGGGGTGGAAAGATCGACTTTCCTTTGATGCCTTTGCGGCAGCGAGAAGCTTCAATTGGGCCACCCCGCGAACGGGGTGGAAAGCGGCCGTAGAAGCGCAGGCCGTCAGGTCCGATCGCGGCGCTTCAATTGGGCCACCCCGCGAACGGGGTGGAAAGGAGGACTTGTAACCCGACCATGTACGGTACGTCTCCGCGCTTCAATTGGGCCACCCCGCGAACGGGGTGGAAAGCCGCCCATTCCTCAAGTTCGCCGCTGCCCATGAACAGACCGCTTCAATTGGGCCACCCCGCGAACGGGGTGGAAAGGGCAGGCTTGGCTCGTTACAGCACACTTTGAACGTTGGCTTCAATTGGGCCACCCCGCGAACGGGGTGGAAAGGACACAGATTTTGATTGTTTGAGAGGGGTCGCCGCGCTTCAATTAGGCCACCCCGCGAACGGGGTGGAAAGTGCCCTTCCACTCGTGGATGTAGCTGGGAATCTCCAAGCCGCTTCAATTGGGCCACCCCGCGAACGGGGTGGAAAGGACTCGTCGTTCCGCTGGCTCCACTCTGCCCAGACTCGCTTCAATTGGGCCACCCCGCGAACGGGGTGGAAAGAAGGGCTACCGTCAGGGATGACATGAACATGATGCGCCGCTTCAATTGGGCCACCCCGCGAACGGGGTGGAAAGATCGGCTTCGACAGGTCGAGCAGAATCCACGTTTCCGAGCTTCAATTGGGCCACCCCGCGAACGGGGTGGAAAGGCTTGAGAAGCACGGCGACCGGCAAGAGAAGAAAGTCGCTTCAATTGGGCCACCCCGCGAACGGGGTGGAAAGATCGACAAGGCTTTACCCTAGCTATACAGGCCCTTAGGCTTCAATTGGGCCACCCCGCGAACGGGGTGGAAAGTGCCCGCGACAAAGGCGACGAACGCAGCGACGACAGACCAGCTTCAATTGGGCCACCCCGCGAACGGGGTGGAAAGACCTCCAGCGGATCGCCATCTTCCGGCAAGCAGACTTGCTTCAATTGGGCCACCCCGCGAACGGGGTGGAAAGCCCAATAAAAAACGACGAATATGAAAAACGACGACGCTTCAATTGGGCCACCCCGCGAACGGGGTGGAAAGGCGGACCAGCCAGTGCTCGCATTCCTCTTCATCCAGCACGCTTCAATTGGGCCACCCCGCGAACGGGGTGGAAAGTCGGCTGGCGCTACGCTGATCTCGCCGAAGCGACCGGGCTTCAATTGGGCCACCCCGCGAACGGGGTGGAAAGGAGGAGGCTGTCGAAGCCATGGGCCTGAAACTGGAGAAGCTTCAATTGGGCCACCCCGCGAACGGGGTGGAAAGGTCGTGGAGATCCATGTTCACCCCTCACCGCCAGCCAGCGCTTCAATTGGGCCACCCCGCGAACGGGGTGGAAAGCTGGGGTGGAAATCGCGCAGCCTCGACAAAGAATTTTTGCTTCAATTGGGCCACCCCGCGAACGGGGTGGAAAGCCGCTTGGTCCGCTTCCGAGAGCGACTCCCAATCGGCCGGCTTCAATTGGGCCACCCCGCGAACGGGGTGGAAAGGGCCACGGGACGGTTCCCGATATTCCTTTTGTTCCTAAGCTTCAATTGGGCCACCCCGCGAACGGGGTGGAAAGGTGAATGAGAAAGCCCGAACCGCAGGCTTGCCCCGCGCTTCAATTGGGCCACCCCGCGAACGGGGTGGAAAGACGCATGGCAGGAATTGATGATCCGCGCTTCGCAAGCTTCAATTGGGCCACCCCGCGAACGGGGTGGAAAGCTCACCAAGCCTTACTCTTCCAACCAAACCTGCAAGAGCTTCAATTGGGCCACCCCGCGAACGGGGTGGAAAGGAACTAAAAACGGCGGCGGTGGCCGCATCGCAGAGCGTGCTTCAATTGGGCCACCCCGCGAACGGGGTGGAAAGAGCAGAAGGCGAGCGAATACAAAGGACGGATCGACGAGCTTCAATTGGGCCACCCCGCGAACGGGGTGGAAAGACCATGTGCTCGGTTCGCACACCGGCAAGATCGTGCCGCTTCAATTGGGCCACCCCGCGAACGGGGTGGAAAGATGGCCGCAGCTGCAGACGGTGCCGGCGACACCAAGCCCGCTTCAATTGGGCCACCCCGCGAACGGGGTGGAAAGGGTTCTTTTTCTCCCTATGTCCGCAGTTTTCTCCAATCGGCTTCAATTGGGCCACCCCGCGAACGGGGTGGAAAGTAAGGGACTTACCGGTTGCGGCGTCCACGTTGAGTAGCTTCAATTGGGCCACCCCGCGAACGGGGTGGAAAGATTAGGCCGTCGATGCCGATGGTGGTCCGGCCGTCCTGCTTCAATTGGGCCACCCCGCGAACGGGGTGGAAAGGCTGTCAAGGCCGGAAAGCGGGCCGTCGTGGTCTGGGTGCTTCAATTGGGCCACCCCGCGAACGGGGTGGAAAGACCTCTCTGCAGCTTCGAGAGGACGGCACCCTCTGGGCGCTTCAATTGGGCCACCCCGCGAACGGGGTGGAAAGCCGAGACCAATCCGCTGAAGATGAAGCTCAAAGATCTGCTTCAATTGGGCCACCCCGCGAACGGGGTGGAAAGCGGGTTCGATATCGCGGCGGCAAAGCGCGCGGCGGATTTGCTTCAATTGGGCCACCCCGCGAACGGGGTGGAAAGTCGAGGGGCGGCTTGGAACGAAACGGGACTCTGCAGGCTTCAATTGGGCCACCCCGCGAACGGGGTGGAAAGGCCTCCGTCCTCTTCCCGGCTTGGTATCTGGGTCGGAACCCGCTTCAATTGGGCCACCCCGCGAACGGGGTGGAAAGGCTTCCGCGATATGCGGGAGGCGGCGCTCGACCTCGCGCTTCAATTGGGCCACCCCGCGAACGGGGTGGAAAGAGGTTGGGCGAGCGGCACGGGTCATGGGCAACCAGCAGCTTCAATTGGGCCACCCCGCGAACGGGGTGGAAAGTTGAGGACCTCGAAGACGCCCTCTCGGATCTCGCGGCTTCAATTGGGCCACCCCGCGAACGGGGTGGAAAGTGACCGACGAGGAGATCGACGCGGAAAGCGAGCGCCTCGCTTCAATTGGGCCACCCCGCGAACGGGGTGGAAAGGATCGGAAAGACCTGGTGGGGGAAATCACGAGGCATGGCTTCAATTGGGCCACCCCGCGAACGGGGTGGAAAGTTCATCCTTGAGGAGCATGATCCCAGCGAATCTGATCCGCTTCAATTGGGCCACCCCGCGAACGGGGTGGAAAGGTATTTCGGGCGGCGCATTATCCACAAGTCAGCGTCGCGCTTCAATTGGGCCACCCCGCGAACGGGGTGGAAAGACGATCTCGCCAAGGTGGAGAAGGGCGACCTCGGCGGGCTTCAATTGGGCCACCCCGCGAACGGGGTGGAAAGTCCGCCTCAGCTCCGGGGTCTGCATCGAGCTGCTCATCGCTTCAATTGGGCCACCCCGCGAACGGGGTGGAAAGCCTGTCGCTGTCCCGCGATGTGGGGCGGGACGGGCCGCTTCAATTGGGCCACCCCGCGAACGGGGTGGAAAGCGCGAAGTCTCGGACGGGCTGGAGTTCCGCCCGGTCCAGCTTCAATTGGGCCACCCCGCGAACGGGGTGGAAAGGAGGGAGCGAATGACTCCCATGAAAAGCCTATCATGCTTCAATTGGGCCACCCCGCGAACGGGGTGGAAAGAGGTCGGGGATGCTGACGGGCAACGTCTCGCCTTCGGCGCTTCAATTGGGCCACCCCGCGAACGGGGTGGAAAGGCCGCCGTTCTCTCGGCGGAACAACGAAAGCACCGCCGCCGCTTCAATTGGGCCACCCCGCGAACGGGGTGGAAAGTGGTCTTTGCCACCCTGCAAGTTGGCGACCTCGTGGTCACGCTTCAATTGGGCCACCCCGCGAACGGGGTGGAAAGGGGCGGTAGGCCAGATCGTTTACCGATCCCTAACCAAGCTTCAATTGGGCCACCCCGCGAACGGGGTGGAAAGGCCTTTCCCCGGAAGAAGGAAGCGGGACGGAACCGTCGCCGCTTCAATTGGGCCACCCCGCGAACGGGGTGGAAAGTTGACATCAGGAATTATTGCACTCCTGATGTGCGTCGGCTTCAATTGGGCCACCCCGCGAACGGGGTGGAAAGGGCGATTTTGAACGGCATTGGGATCAAACACTTGGCCGCTTCAATTGGGCCACCCCGCGAACGGGGTGGAAAGCAGGGGATCTCGACGTCGGCCGAACACACGCGACAAGGCTTCAATTGGGCCACCCCGCGAACGGGGTGGAAAGATGCTGGCTTTGTCGACACGTGGGTCACAGAGGAGATCGCTTCAATTGGGCCACCCCGCGAACGGGGTGGAAAGGGACCAGTTGGCCGAGCGCGTGCGAACGCATCCGCCCGCTTCAATTGGGCCACCCCGCGAACGGGGTGGAAAGGGGAGTCCCGACCCGCGTGCCGACCGTTTCCAATATGCTTCAATTGGGCCACCCCGCGAACGGGGTGGAAAGAAGTCATTGCTTTTCAGGAGTGATGGTCCAAGTAACTTTGCTTCAATTGGGCCACCCCGCGAACGGGGTGGAAAGACACGGGAATCTACGAGCGTGTCAAGGACGAGGACGGGCTTCAATTGGGCCACCCCGCGAACGGGGTGGAAAGCTGTCGTCTGATGCCGCGAACAGCATCCGCAAGCTCATGCTTCAATTGGGCCACCCCGCGAACGGGGTGGAAAGTCCCCTCCCGGGTGCCTGTCGCAGCCACGCTGTCTAGCAGCTTCAATTGGGCCACCCCGCGAACGGGGTGGAAAGGCTTTGTAAGGAGTTGCTGCCCAAATCCAAGACTGATTTGGCTTCAATTGGGCCACCCCGCGAACGGGGTGGAAAGTTTTGACAGCATCGGCGGTCCGGCGTTTATCCGGTTCGCTTCAATTGGGCCACCCCGCGAACGGGGTGGAAAGCGCGGCGGCTGAAGAGCACGCTACGGCGCGCAACGCTTCAATTGGGCCACCCCGCGAACGGGGTGGAAAGATGCGAAATCTCTTCAAGAGCATCGCGGCAAGCCTCAAGGCTTCAATTGGGCCACCCCGCGAACGGGGTGGAAAGCCGGTTATTCCAGAAAGAAAAACCATCGCATGGCCGCTTCAATTGGGCCACCCCGCGAACGGGGTGGAAAGTTTGTGTAGGTGGCACGGAGGCCTTTTTTATCAATAGCTTCAATTGGGCCACCCCGCGAACGGGGTGGAAAGCAGGACGTAATCCACCGCCAGCGTCTCGCCGACATGGCTTCAATTGGGCCACCCCGCGAACGGGGTGGAAAGCCGCTGTCGGAGATCGGCATATGCCCTGAAGGGAGGGGGCTTCAATTGGGCCACCCCGCGAACGGGGTGGAAAGTTAGAGAACTCGCCGGGTGTACCACGGCGGCAAATCGCTTCAATTGGGCCACCCCGCGAACGGGGTGGAAAGAGCGCGGCATCCAGAACCTGCGCAGCCTTGCCCGCCGCGCTTCAATTGGGCCACCCCGCGAACGGGGTGGAAAGTCTGCGGCCACACGAACGACTCCTCAACATCGAGGCTGCTTCAATTGGGCCACCCCGCGAACGGGGTGGAAAGCCCGGAAACCGGAGGAGAGGAGGAGGTGGACGGCGATGCCGCTTCAATTGGGCCACCCCGCGAACGGGGTGGAAAGCGCGGCCGGCGTTCTCGGCAGCGCACCACGTCAGAACGCTTCAATTGGGCCACCCCGCGAACGGGGTGGAAAGTGCTGGCTCTCTAAACACTTGAAAGCATGGGGTTTGCAAGGGTGTTTTCGAGTGGGTGTACCTAACAGAGAACCGAACTCGCGTTTACGAGTCGGTTTCTTTTGTAAGTCATTGAATATCAAGGAACGCGAGCGGTGGGCGGGATTTCGAAACCACCGGACCACTCGAAAGTCAGACGATGCGGATACGCGTTGGCGGACTCCACGGCTTGCCAACACAGGCGAGCGAGCGTTCGAGGTTGGTCCGCGATGGGCCGAGATCGAGGAAGATCACCTGGTCCTCAAGATGATGGATCAGCGCTTCGATCTCGGCTGTCAGGGTCAGCCGTTCAGTCTTCGAACACTCGCAAAGAAACACGCTATATTGCAAGCGTTCACCTTCGTCCAACAGCCGCTGATAGACCTTGGTGCGGCGTTTATCGTCGGCGATATCATAGGCGACCAGGAGCTGACGGCGGGTCATCGGGTTTCGACTCCCACGTACGCCGGAATGTCGCCGCGAATCCAACGACCGAGGAAGCGGGCTTGCATTTTGACAATCGATCTCCACGCGCAGCGGTAGCCGAATATAGGATGGGTGGCGAGCTGGTCCATGCGCATCTCGTAGGCGCGGATGAACGCACGACGGCCATCGGCTTTCATCACACAACCCGACGCGCCGGTCTGAAAATCACGCGGTCCGACCATGCCGGTGTTGACGGCGGTCAGCACGGCGCTGTCGACGATCAGTGGGCGGAACTCTTCCATTAGATCGAGTGCGAGGCTGGGCCGACCGTGCCGGGCCTGGTGGACCAAACCCCAGAATGGATCCAGGCCTTCCGCTAACAAAGCTGTGGTACAATCCTTGGCAAGCAGGGCGTAACCGAACGAGAGCAGTGCGTTGACCGGGTCGCGCGGAGGACGGCGACTGCGGTGTTCGAATCCCCACGCCTCCTGCAAATGGGGTTCGCGCAGCATTGCGCCGAACTGCCCAAAATAGGTGGCTGCCGCCGCGCCTTCATGGCCGATCAGTTCGCTGAGGTCGCGTATCGTGCTGGGATCGGCCAAGCGCTTGGTCGCGCGAGCGAGATCGCGCAAGGCGGTGTCCGAACGCGGGTTGGCGTTGCGTCGCAACAGCGTGCGCTGGTTGGCAACCTTCGCCTTCAACGCGGCCGCCCCGAACGCGACACAGGCATCTGGCCGAGTAGCGACCAGCCGGTATTGGGCGTCGCGCAAGTAGCCGTTGCGCAAACCAAGGCCGCTGGCCATGCCGTAAAACCAGCCACCGCGCGACTGAAACACCACCGGGATCGCCGCTTCACAAAGTAAATGGATACTCTGGGTGCTGATCTGCACATTGCCGCAAAGGACCACCTGGCTGACGTCGCGCAACTGCGCGCGGGCGATCTCTTTGCCGTCTTTGCGAACCACCAAACGGCTGTGATTCTTGCCGACCTTAGCGCCCTGCTCAACCACATAAAACGGCAGCGCCAGATCGCGCGACGGGTACAAACGGCGAGCCTCAGGGGCAGTCGGATCACGCGGTATTGCTTTGAGTGCCAGGGTCTCGTCCGGCAGGCAAATCGGCGCGAGCGAGCAACCGTTGCACTTCGGACTCGATTCGAGTGGATCGGGCATCACGGTGTTATTTGCGGCGACGCGTGCTTGTTCGAGCAGTTGCAAGGTACGGGCTTCAAGTTCGGCGGTGAACGGAACGTCCACGCGTCGGCGCGAACCGGCAAAGTAGAGCACGCCACGTTCGGAACGGTAGCCGTGTTCGCGCAACAACAAGCCTTGGGCCATGACCTGCACGCGTTCGGGTTCCCACGCGCCTTCGGCTACGTCTGGGGCCTTGCCGCGTTTGGTGTCAACCGGAACCGCCTCGTTGCCATCGACGGCGACCAAGTCCATCTTGGCGATCAGGCCGAGGCGTTCGGAGGAGAGTTTCACCGAGCGGGCAATTTGCGGTTTTTCGTCGCTCGGCTCTGCCTCCGTTTGGGCACCGACCTCCTGTTGTGCGGCAAGAATTTCGGGTAGCACTTGATCGACTCGGTCGACTCGCCGGTGCACGTTTTTGCCGTCGGTGGTAAACGCGTTGTCCGCCCACTGCCGGTCGATGTGTTCGAGGTGGAACAATCGAGGGCAGTAGGTGAACTCGTTGAGCATGCGTGCCGGCATCAGTTGCGGCGTGTCCGGTGTTTCTGACATGTGATCCTCCTTGGATTGAAGCGATTTTCTTCAACAAGTCTGTTTGTATAGCTGAGTAAGTATTTTAGTGTTTGACACCGACCCTCATCTAGTTGTAACCTAGGTAAAAGGGGCCGGTTGGAACGGGAGATGCCTCCTAAGCGATCTCTCCCGGGTTCGAATCCCGGCGGCTCCATATTAATCTGCTTATTCACAATCATTCAAGCCTTTCCTCGTGGGCTGTGAGCCCCATTGAAGTAACAAATCTGTTCGCATAGCTGACTTTCTTAGTCTGCCTCTGCAGCCCGCGAGGTTTTTTTTTTATATCATCAAGTAATATTGGCGGGCTGGAACGAGCCGTAACCACCTTGATCACTGCGCTGGATGCCACAGGTGCACAGGGCCAAAATCCCGATGGCCTTACGCTTATCAGCACCGAGGTTGTGGAGTTCGTCCAGACGGAGCAGCGCTCGCACTTCTCGTATACCCGCGGGGTCTTCCCAGAGCGGCCACGAGAATCTACCCGACTTCCAGCCGCCGATAATACCGGTCGTTTGGATCCGTCCAGCGACGGGTGCGCTGGCAAAGCAGCGTAGCCCGCAGAGCGCGAGCCATTCGGCACCGGGTTCGCACAGTTTCTTATTCCGGCCGAGGGAGGGATCATCTGCACGGAGTGCGTAGAGGCGGGTAACCGACGAGTCCCAAGAGAAGGTGGGCAGTTCTGAGTCGGGATTCCACGGGCCGACAAGGGCGCGTTGGATCTGCCCTTGGTCAACGCCTTGGCATAGCGATGAAGCGGCAGTGAGGAAGCGTTGTTGGCCGGCGAGGAAATGCAGCGCCGAGGGTTTGACCCGCCCACTCCTGTCGGTGCCAACCTCAGTGACCAGTGCTTCGAGCAAGTCGAGGCCGGTCCGTTTTTCCGGATCGTCCATCAGCTCGGAAAAAAACTGCCGCATCGTTTCGGGCACTGGCTTGAGTTCGCGTTGCACCTTTCCGGCGGACGGCTTGGCACGCTGACCGTCCGCGTCGTAGGCGAACTCGAGAATCGGTTCTTGCTGAACGAGGGGAATTGCAGCCACCAGTCGTTCAACAATCGTTGCCATGTCGGGCACATCATGAAGTATGGCCTGCCATGTGCCAACGTTGCGCCAAGAGAGTCGAGGTTCAGGGTGCCCGTGCTCGTTCGCGTGAGCGTCAAGCAAGTGGAGGCAACCGAGTGCCGCGAAGAAGCCGAGTGGGTTTGCGCCGTCCAAGCCCGTGAGCGAGATTTCGTCTTGATGACTCATGACGGACCTCCTTCCGCACTGGCCTTGTGATCGGCAAGTTGGAGAATGGTTTCTAGCCACGCCAGCGGCCAAGGGCCGTATTGCCGTCCGAGGCGAGAAAAACGATCCGCGACACCTGCGCCAATTCGGGCGAGTTGGTGGTCGGAGCAGGCCGTGTAGCTTACGCCGTTCTCGGTCATTTTGACGGCGACGGGTTCGGGGTCCAAAATTGGCGGCGGAAATGGCCGACACCATCCGTGGTGGCTGGCGACTAAATGTTTCACGAGATCTTGATCATGGGCGGTTTTGAGGAGTTCGGGGTGGGCTTCGAGAAGGGCGAGCGACATCAGTTCATGGCGCGTACCAACGGGATAGCCCGAACGCGCATCTGCCTCGGCCCGCGCACGGAAGTCACGGTGTCCGTGGCTGGACTTGGCAAGCGGTTCGGCTTGGATCGCAAGTCGGACCTCACTGCCACCGAGCAACATCCGCTGGAAGCGCGGGTCCGCTTTCCCCCAATCATGGAACCGAGCGGCGAGGCAGAGGTCGCTTCGGATCGCCTTGGGCAGATCCAAATTTTTAGCGAAACGATCAACCCAAGCGGTGACGTCTTTGGTGTGACGGACAAGTGTTACTTTCTCCTCAGTAAAGGAGGACGAGGCCTCGTCCATCGGGACATCACGATGGTCCCGATTACGCAAGCGACCCGTTGCCCAAGCAATGAAGCCGTACCCATCCAGGAACATCGATTGTAGGCCCTTAGGCTTGCGCAGAGCGTGGAGCCACTCGTCGCTGCCTGGCCAGCCGGGGTCTTTCAATTCGCTCTCAATCCAGGCCTTCGACAGGCTTAGGGCGTCTTGCTCTTCGGGCTCGAACCTAGGCACGGGTATGTGAACGAGGGCCCGCCCCCGGCCTTTGGCATGAGCTTGCTCGGAGAGGTCTGATACCGCTTCGGTACAGCCGGGATCCCAGGTGCAACCCAAGAGTCCCCGACCCGATTCCGCGTCGCGGACTTCCTGTGAGATGCCTCCATAGCTTGCAGGTACCACAATGGTGTCGCCCGCACGGATAGCACGGGGGAATATGCAAGCCGCCTCTTTTCCTAGCCAGCGGAACACCGGTCGGCCTTCTTGGAACGTGGCTTCATCACCGGCATCAGCAGGAACATCGGCAACCAGCGTTTCTGCACTGTTTTCCAGCCAGCTACGGACGGCGTAAAGCGGAACTGGCATCGCCTCCAACGAGGAGGTTGCACAAGCGGCTAGAAGGGCTTGCGCAGTTTCTTCATTGTTCGCGTGCGGCACGGGAAGCCATTCCCGCCAGACTACCTGGACATCGTCTGGGCGGCGCTGGGGACCATGCAACCAGAGGCTCACATCGGGGTCGGCTTGGATCGGCAATCGCGTCTGGGTCCACGCATCCAAATAACCTGGAAGAAGAATCGGCGCATGTTCGACCGGTGCAAGTAGGTCTGCTCCACTGTCGCTAGGAAATTTGCGAATTCCGACATCCAGATTTTCGGCACGCTCCTGTAGCCAGCGCCACGTGTTCGCGAGGGCTTGACCGTAGACGGGGTCGGCCTTTTTGGCGTTCGGTTTATTGGTGATGATGGTCACTGGAGCCTGGTCCAGTTCGCCGCGGCGGTTGAGCCGGCCGAAGCGTTGCTTGAGGGCATCAAGGCTGGCGCACTCGGTGACCATCGCGTCGAAATCAAAGTCCGCACCTGCTTCGATGCACTGAGTGGCCACAAGCACGAATGGCGGATCCTCGGGTGAGCGTTTGCTCCGGTTTTCCAAGCGTTGGCGCAGTTTGTCGGAGAGCAACGCGTCCCGATCCAAAGGACGCATCCGCCCGGTGAGCAGAACCACGTCTGGCGCTCCCTTGATGGCCGCCAGCTTGGCCGCCAGTTCGCGTGCGCGCTGAACCCGGTTACAGACGGCAGCTATGACCAAGGGGCGATCCCGGCCAGCGTGGGACTTGAGTTGGAGTTGGATGGCTTTCAACATCCCGTTGGCCAAGGCAGTTTCGGAACCAACTTCGACCAATGTGGCAGGCTTGCTGGCGTTGAGCCGTTGGGCGAGAACCGGATGCGATTCGTCCTTACCGCCGAGTTCGAAGACTTGGTCCTCTTCTCTGGCTTGTTCGCCCGGTGTGGCGGACATTTGAACGAACGACCAACGGTCGGGACCGACACGCCCAGTGCCCGGTTCGGTATCCTGGCCGTGGCGGTAATGTTTAGTGACAGCCGACAGTGACTCAGAGAAAGGTACGGAAAGATGTACCTCATCGAGCAGGAACAGCGTGTCCATGCCGAGCAGTCCGGCGTGTACTGGACGCATGCGCTTACTGACGCCGTACCCCCGGAAAAATAGCCGCGAACCAACTTGATCAACGGTCGAGAGCGCAACCACCGGGAGGTCCGGTTGTCGCGCCCACGCGTTGTCGCGCGGCATGCCTCCACGGAGGACGGCGACCTCAAATGGGTCATCGCTTGGTCCGGCCTGCCAGCAGGCCCGTAAGGCCGCAGCCACTTTGAGAACAATCGGCGACTCCGAAGTTTTCATCGCCTCAATAATTTCTCCAGCGTGCTTTGCGGCTTGATCGACAATGATGCGCCGGTCGACCACCAAGACGATTCGGCGCGCGAACCGGCGCGGGTCGCATGCAAGGGCAAACAGCGCGATGTCGATCGCCGATGTTTTGCCGACACCCGTCGGAAGGTTCAGGATGGCGGGCCATTGGCCATGTTCGAGGACGTATGCGCAGAGGCGGGTTTGCCAGGGGAACGGTTCGTAGCCGTGAAGGCCTTTCAAAAATCCCGGGAAGTCATTAGCTCGAATGGTGCTCATTTGTTTCCTCCTTGTGCTGCTGGTCTTGTTTTTCCTCGTGGACCGGCCGGAACAGGCCGAGTCCTTGGTAACGTCCTGCACCGAGTACCACGGGGCCACTGACTGGCTGGTCGAACTCGATGCAAACGTGTGTCTTCACGCGTCGTACGCGATCTGCCTGCGGTGGGTATGCGGGAAACTTCGAGGCTTTTTCCACGCCCGAAAAGGTCACCGACGGCAGGATGGTGACCGTAGCTGGCCGGGGTAACCCGATCCGTTCACAGGCATCGGCTATGCAGCTCTCCGCGGCCCAAAAGGCTTTAGCGGCCTTTTTAGGGTCGCGTGATCGCAGGTCGCCTGGATTTCGGTCGAGCGCAACGGGCGTGACACTCATCCACGTTGTTGCGGCCTGAGTCCAGGTGCGCTGTCTCAAGGAACGCCGCTCAGGTTTGCCCCAGGCGATTCGTTCAACATTGAGGAGACAGCCCTTGCCAAAGGTTACTTTCAAGGACGGGCATTCTTCGTCCTCCTCGCGCATGGCCTCTTCCCAGTGACCAATCGCCCGAAGAACTTCTTGGCGTTGTTCGGGGGGAAGTGTCGCCGGCAACACCACAGCCACCCCCATGATTCGGCCATCGGCGTGACGGTGGCCGACGAAAGGCAACGGCACAATAAAGGCGCGCGGATTCTCGCTGCGTTTGCCATCCGGAGTGTGACCCGAAATGGCCTCGGCCACAGGCTGGTCCGCATATTTAATGAGCGCTTTCCGAAAGGCTTGGGCGATATCGACGGAACGAGTCGAGGGGAAAGACTGGCTGCCAACACGCCTGAAAACCATCCATTCACCAGCGATATTAGAGGGATGTTCGGCAGTTTCGCTTGGTCGGCCACCTTTGCGGTAGCGGACTTGCGGATACGGCATGACACGCGGTTCGACACCTTGGTGGCGCGTGTGATATTGTTCGAGCCGTTCAAGTTGCCCTGCATCTGGAACGCGGATGGTTTCGGTACCATGCAGTTCGTCAGGAACCCAGTTGGGTTCGGGTGAGGTCTCAACGAAGCGACAGTGAACCAGCGAACTAGAGTGCCCAATCCGGGCAACTGCGGCGGCAAGTTCGTCGAGCGCCATCCGCGTGGCCTTGTCAGGCATTTGGTTCCAAACGATGTGGACGGCGGGTTCTGGTGGGCTGACCGCGGGGAAATGGCGCGGCTGCCGGCCACGCGATTCGGGAAGGAGCGACATCGCGGTCTTGCCAGCCTTCTCCTTGAATCCAACCGGCGCTAAAGCCTTGTCGCTAGTCTCGCGATGGCGGCGCTGAGCCGTCTCGGCCTTCTTCTGCAAGCGAGACCTTTCTTTCGGATCCTCCACGCCCAGCAACGCAGCGTGAGCCAGGCGGACACGTTCCCGGGAGTTCAGGACGTTGGCAGATTCAGCTATGACCGTGTCGTTCACAGGTACGAAGACCGTCATCGCAGACCGGACCTGAACGGGTTCGGTGGCGTGAATAGCGGGCGCAGGAATTCGCTCTAGCCATTGGAGGGCCGAACGGTGACGTTCCTCAAATTCGCCTTCGTGCAGGGTGGCGACGAGGGCAGAGAAAACGCGGGCTGGCGCGGGTGGCCATTCGGGGCGTTCGCGGTTGTTATAGCACGATGCCCGATAGCTCCCAGTTAAGAGCTCGATACGGAGTACTAGCATGATTACCCTTCCTCTTCAGCTTCACCAGCCGCAGCAAGTCGACGGCTCTCACGAATAAGTGCAGCCAGCTTCGCGGAAGGTTTGAGCGCAAGCGGTTCACGCTCCCAAGTGAAACCAAGTTTTGCAGCGGCTGCGGAGGCTTCAGCCAGCAGTTTACACGCGCTCTCGGCGTCCATGTCGTACCGTGTTCCTTCGCCTCCCTCGATTGGTACGAGTTCGAGTTGGAGCGGCGTTGCGGCCTCCGGCACGAGAAGTGATCGGGAGCGCAGGTCGTAACCGCACTGCCGCTGGAGGGCGAGGGCCGCAATACCGAGTGCGGCGATCGTGGTCCGGACAGCCTTCTCTGCTTCCAGACGTTTGGGGCGGTCGATTGGTTTTGCGTCGTAATCAGCAACGAACCGGAGGCGGCGCAATGCAGGTACGGAAATCACAGTCGTTTGAAGCGCGTAATCGCACGTAATACCGCCAGCTAAACTATCGATTGATGGTGCGATATTGCTATGATTAATCGCAGAAGGCTTTCCCTTCCCCTCGCCAGTACTGCGAACGAAAGGTACGGGTACTTCTTTTTTCTTTTGTGCCAGATCTCTCTCAATCGTCCAATCGGCCGGGTTTTTCTTGGACTTGTAAACCTCGACATTTGCCTGAATTCCAGCCGGATCAATCCGGCTGGACGTTTTGACGCCAGCCTTCACGCCTACTCCAACAATCTCAGATACGATAGCACGCTGGAATTTACTGCCCATACCTCCTTTGGGTCCGGTCGAATCCCATACTCCAAACAAAAGCGCGGTGGGGCAAAAACGGTATACGGCAGTTGCGTTTTTTGGGTTCGCATCGGTAAACGCCTTCCCCGCATCTGTGTCGCGAAAAAGTGTATTGTCCTTGTCCACACTGTCGCGCACCAGTGCGTCGGCGATCCGGTGAGGTGCATGGAGGGTCGAAATTCTGTCGAGATCTTCGAGTTCTTTTTCTGCAGAGAAGTCTACATTGATCACCGGGATATCGATATCCCCATTCTCCCATGCCTCGAACAGGCATTCCTCCATTCGGTTTGCCTGGCTTTGGACGGAATCGAGGAGGACGGTTTCACGATCCTCTCCATCAACACGGCGCGTTTCTAACGCGTATTTTATCTTCCCCTTTTCTGCTGAGTACGTTGGCGGGAAAATTTTATCGCCCTGACCACCTGCGGGTTGCAGCCGGACGTGGGTTCGGATGGCGCAGGCATTGTTTGCGATGGCTTTCGAGAGCGTTGCGAGGTCGAGTTTTTTGGACATGTGAGGTCTCCTTGTTTTCAGTTAATTGTGTGCGGCTTAGCCTGAGATGATAATATCTAGATTAGTGGTTGTTTTATAAAACAGGTTAAAGTTCAAGATTTAATTGTTGACCGACGTAGCAAAAATACGCATGGAGAAATGGTGATCATCGCAGTATTCGATACTTCCTGCCTGAGTGCCTTCTTGAAAGTTAGGAAGGAGGGTTTGTTGTCTCCCTTCCTTCTTGGGAGTTTCGTCCCCGTTGCGGTCGTGGATGAATTGATCGCTCATCCATCTGCGGAGTTCAGAGGTAGGGCCAAGGGTATGCTTGCCGATTTGCACGTCGAGACTGTTCCTAGAGCGCCAGTTGAAGACTTGCTTGTAAGCATCCACCTTGGTGAGGCGGAAGCAATTGTTATGGCGGGGTCCAAGGGGGTACCTGTTTTTCTTGATGACCGACTTGGCCGGATCATCGCGCGTCAAAGGGGGCTTGAAGTAGGTGGAACCTTGGCCATACTCAAGATCCTTAAGCAACGTGGCCATATCGAAAGTGCCCGACCGATAATCCAAGAAATGCTGGCTAGCGGCGAACGACTCTCCAAAAAAGTAATCGACGCGTTTCTTCAGAACATCGGCGAGACGTAGATCGATCCCCATTGAAGCGTGGTAGTTTTCCACAGCAGGTCGCCAGGCCCTGCAAACATTCCGTGCCCTTCGGGGCACGGCCCCTTTCTCGTTGCTTGACCATGTAGATAATTTGGATATTATGATGGTGATGAAATTTACGGCCCAAATTCCAGAGGCCCTGTTGCACTTGCTCGGGGCGCCCCACTCGTCCTCCACCGAACTATCAGATCGGATCACAGAGGAATTGGTGGTCTCGCTGTATGCCCAAGAAAAGATCTCGCTCGGCAAGGCGGCTGCCATTCTCGAACTGGATCGATGGGCATTTGAGACGCTTCTACAGAAGCGAGGCCTCGATACCCCGTATGGGATGGACGACCTAGATGCTGACCTGAAGTTCGCCGGACACCTGATCGAGACCGCTGCGGCGGACATCGCAGAACGCAAGTAAGTCATTCCACACCTTCGAGCGCCGCACGCAGGGCTTGAGCCGCGAACGCCTCGCCGGCGATATACAGCAGGTCGCCGATGCGGGCGTTTGGGGAGATGGCGCGGCGGGATTCGCCGGGTTCGACGAACGTGGTACCGTAGGCGGTGTGGAGCTGTTGTTTGAGTTGCTCTTTGAGTTCGGGGTCGATTTGGTCGAGTTCGTCGAGGCGGTAGAGATAGGATTCGGCGCTGACGCCGACGCGGGTTTTGAGGCGCAGTAGCAGCGGCAAAGTCCAAGCGTCGGGCTGGATGTTGAGCTGGCGCAGGGTGCGCAGGATTTCCTATTCGGGCATCAGGAACACGGCGGCGAAACGGCTGGCGAGTTTGGTTATCTCGGCTTGTTCGATCGCCTGGGGAGTGGCCGGGCCTTGTTGTAGGATCAGCAGGCCGAGTTCGTAGGCGAGGCCGAACAACTGGCGCTCGGCGCTGAGTTCGCGGTTGAGAAAAAAGAACGCGTTGGCGTGCAGCGAATCGTGAACGCCGACCGCGCGGATCTCGTCGGGCAGCGGCAGCGAGATCACCCGGAAGCCAGCGTTGGCTTCGAACACTTCGAGTCGGCCAGAACCCTAGGTTCCGTTCGTGCCGCACTCCACCCGGCGCTACGGTCTGACCGCCTCTCCGAGGCTGCCCAGCAGTAGATCCGGGCTCCCGAAATTCCAACATCACGATTCCAAAATGAGGGCTTTCTTTTCTGATTTCCAGAGGATGATCTTGTCCGTGTCGTTTTTGGGAATTTTGAAATATTTTGTGATGTTCGGCCATGGTCGGAAATAGTTAAGTGATACGTTCGAAAAACTATCCATCCATGAAATCCATCCTCAAACTTCTGGCCCTAGTAATCACCGTTTTTCCCCTGACCGCTCAAGCGGAAGAGGCGAAAAAGTTCACGCCCAACATCATCATTTTTTACGTCGATGACCTGGGCTGGCAAGACGTCCAGTTGAATGAGCTAGACAACCCCTGCCCCTACGAAACGCCCAACATCAAGCGGCTCGCTCAGAAGGGCATGAACTTCACCGAAGGATATTCACCCGCACCAAGTTGCGCCCCTTCCCGCGCGGGTATCATCACCGGCCAGCATCCGGCAAAAATAAGGCTCACCCACGTCTCCCTTGGATCGATGAAGAAAGGCGCCAAGACCGCCAAAATGGTAGAACCTTACCTCGCAGACCCCATGGACCGAAGCTTGCTCACCATCGCCGATGCGATGAAGGCAAACGGCTACAACACCGGCCACTCAGGAAAATGGCACGTCGGCCTCAATGCCGCCAGCTACGGCTTTGATACCGTCAACCAAGAGCGCGGACCTCACCGCAGAATGGACGATCGCACCACAGGATTCTCCACGTTGGATGACCCGAAATACCCACTGACGGAGGAAAAATATGCGCCCTTCAGTGAAACAAAACCAAACGGGATCTCCTACCCTTATGACGAGGTCACCGAGTCCGCGATCGACTTCATGACACACAGCGGCGACAAACCGTTCTTCCTCAACCTCTGCCACTGGATGGTTCACTGGCCTGTCATGACCCGCAACGGAGAACTTCTTGAGTACTACTGCGACAAGCTCGGACAGCCGTTCCCGCCAAAGCCCGGGGACATGTCTCTGCCCGGTCAGCAGAACCCCTACTTCGCCGCCATGGTGACCACGGTTGACTGGAGCTTGGGGCGGATTGTCAGCTACCTCGAAACAACCGAGGACCCACGCAGCCCTGGGAAAAAACTGAGCGAAACGACCTACCTCTTCTTCAGTTCCGATAACGGCGGCGCCGAGATCAAAGGCAAAGAAATCATCTCCGACAATGCTCCGTTGAAGTATGGTAAAACGAACGCCGAAGAAGGTGGCATCCGCGTCCCCCTCATTGTCACAGGGCCGAGCATCGCTGCTGGCAGCACCCATAAAGGACTGGTGAATCAGTTAGACTTTTTCCCAACGATCCTCGCCGTCACGGATTCAACAATCGAAGCGGATGACTTCAATAAACTCAGCGGCCTGGATATCTCGCCCGTCCTCCACGGCAAGAGTGATAAAATCACCGACGCCAACGGGACCGAGCGCAGCCACCTCTTCTGGCACTATCCACACGGCGATGCCGACAAGATGAAAGCGGCCATTCGCTCCGGGGACTACAAGCTCTACAAGCGCTTTGCCACAGACGACTACGAACTCTACCGCCTCTATAAAGACGGCAAGCGGAAGGACATTGAAGAAGTCAACGACTTGGCGAAAAACAAAAAATTTGCTCCCACCGTCAAACGTCTCGCAGAGCTTCTCGAAACAGACTTGGTCGCCAACAATGCCGAACTTCCCTACCTCAATCCGAACTTCAGCGACAAAACCGCACCCGTCGCCGTACTAGGAAAGTCATCCTACGAAGCGGACTCACGTCTTGCGACACTCAACGTGAAGGCCTCAGAACCCTCCGTAAAGAAAGCCTTTGTGATCTACCAACAAACGGGTGAGCAAAAGAAGCACTCTAAAGTCTACAAAGAGATCCCCGCAAGCGTTGCGCTTCCTGGGATGAGCGCTCCTGCGGAAATCAGCAAAGACGGACGGAGTATCACCGCCACCTTACCAAAAGGAATTACCGCCTTCTGTTTCGGCGTCGTGGACGCGAACAACTACCTCCAATATACCAAGATTACTCCTGCGAAGTAGAACGGTTAGAAGAACCGCGATCAAACATCTCTTGGGCCTTCTGATAGGTGCGGGCGTCCTTTTCTTTCGCGGCCGCCAGTGACGTCCGCGCTTGTTTTCCTGCAGGCAAGGTTTCTAGGCCCTGCAAGCGCATCAGTTCGACGAGGGCGATGGTCTTGGCCTCATCAACCATCAGCCACCGCGTTGCTTGGGCCATCTTGAAATCAGCGAAGTCGTTGAGCTGACGCGAATCGAACGTGGATTGACTCGTGGCGCCCAGCGCTTTCTCAGCGGACCTTCCCGCGATGAACTGACTGTAGGCCTGCGAGAGATCTCCCTGCTCCAAGGCGACACGATAAGAACGCTTCAGCTTGCTGAGTTTCATCATCGCCTCCAGATCCTGTGAGAAGCCAGAGAACCCGGAGAAGGCCAAACAGCAGAGGACGAATAATAAGACGCGGTTCATTTCTGCCTCCCTGCGTTTACCGCCTTCACGGCCGGAAGTTTCTCGCGAATCCAACGTTCGCTCTTGGTCTTCGCCCAGAGCTTGGCCGCCGAAGAGGAGGTCTCCTCCATCCCTTCCAACCGAACCAAATCCAACAGTGAGATCAGTGCGGCCCCTCGGTGGGTTTCCGACTTCAGATTTCTTTCCACCCAGGCGAGTTCCTGACTTGCCAATTGCTTGAGAACCACATGGTCGAAACGCGATTCCAGAATCAAGGCCCGTTCCGCGTCCGAACTGGCCAAGGCCAGACGACGGCTATGGTACAGTTTGCTAGCGGCCAAGAGTTGGCCACGTTTGGCCAGCTTGCTGACTTCCGGATCCAGAATGCTTTTTTCATGCCGCTTTCGAAAATCGACAAGACCGCGATTGGCTTGGCCTGCCTTGATTTGTTTAAGCAAATCCGCGCTCATTTTTTCCGCCTTGGCCGCACGCTCCAGAAACGCTTTTTCTGCGGTGTCATCCTTGGGAGGAATCAGGTCCCCAAGCTCCTCCTTACTTGGCCACTTACTCGGATGAATCCGGTGGAGGCTTGGGTCGCCCCGCTTGAAACGTTCACGCCACTCCTCAATGGTCTTTGGTTCCGCTTGGGCGTGAACATCTGCTGATAGTCCAAAATAAAGGAACGGAAGAAAAAAGATGCCGAGCACACAACCCTTGAATTTACTCATAAAGCCTGCCTGCCAGATTGCTCGTGCCGAGACAACGAAAGTTTTGCACCGACACCAGGTTATCGGGCCAAGTCCGGATCATGATCGTGCGGGATCGGTTCGGGATTCGAGTGCAGCCAGTTCACCAGATGGGGAAACAGACTTTTGTAGAAATCCTGGGTTGGTCCGAACTCCGGATCTACCAAAACGCAATACTCTTTCTGCCGAACCAAACGCTTGGCTTTGGCATCCAGCGCCGAGCCCGTTTGCAACCAGGCGGCGATAAACCGTACGGTGGTGTCGTAGTGAGAATCCCAATTGGCGCAACCGTTCCGGCTGGACTCATCTTCAATATTTTGGAAGCAGCGCAACAATTCTGCCTGAACGGTGGCGGCTTGGCCCACGGCAGGAATCTGCTCGTTCACCTCCGCGAGAAGTTTCTCAACTTCCTGCCAAGAGAGCCGAGATTGAATAGGTTCCCGATCATTCATTGTCCGAACAACAACCGATAAAACTGACGAACCTCAACTGCAGGCGCCGGCGTCTCGATGTACGGAAAACCCAATTCCGAACCCGCCGTAAAATTGGCCGTGCCTTGCCAAGCCGGTGGCGCGAGACTCGGAGTACGTTCTAGGATCATCGGACGAAACCCAACCGGGGCCTGATAGAACAAGCGTACCTGATTGCCAGGCGGCGTCGGCCGGATGATCTGGGTGATCAAGGCCGAACCAACGGGAGGGCCGGCGAGCAATTGAAAGTCGAAACTAAGGTCCGAGCTACTGGGCAAAATTTGATGCACCTCGACCGCGATCACGTTCGAACCCGCCACCAAGGCGTTGGCCGGAATCGCAAACTCGAACCAGGCATCTTCCAGCTCGTTCAACTGCTGCGAACTCGCGGGGTCGTCCCAGGCCGCGCCAGGAGCAAGCCGGAACCGTGCCGCCTCGATCCCGTTCACGTACACGGCCGCGCCGTCGTCAAAAATCAGACGCCCAATCAGCCAACCGAACGCAGCTGGATCCGCGACGTTGAACTCATGACGGAAAAATGCACCGAGCGGTTTGTTGGCCGGATCGCCACCCGGTAAAATGTTGGTGGCCTGATCGCCATCACCATAACCAATCTGCGCCGGACCGCTGGCCCAACCAGTATTCACCCCGGCGTCGCGCCAGTCGACGCCCGGATCCGTGCCGTCATGCAAATACTCCCAGGTCGCGCCAGGCGGCACCAGAAGCTGCGGCACCGCTGGCCCCGGCGTTGTTCGGTCGTAGCGGTAGAGCGGACGCGCGCTGCCGTTGTTCTCGCTGTGGGAGACGTAGTTCAGTCCGACCGCGTCGAAGGCGATGGACTCGCCTTGAGCCCCCGCACCACCAACGCTCACCGTCGGCGGTATCGCGGTGCCGATGTCTGGGGTCGATGGACCGGTGCTCAGCGGCACGCGAATCGGGGTGCCGTTCACCAAGGCGTCGCCGATACTCTGTCCCGCCGCGACATCACGTTGCCAAAGAAACACGTGGCGATAGGTCCTCACCAGAATCTCGGATCCATTGGCGGAAATATCGCCGCCGGTGGTTCGATCACCAGGGATGGCTTGCGGCAGGGCGGTGATTTCGCCCACCAACTGCAAGGGGTTGACTTGGCCCGCGATCAGATCCGCCGCCGCAGTCCGAAACAAGCGCGAGTCGGTGACCGTCGGCTGACCCGGCGATGCGTAGTTGGCCTTGGTGATGACAAACAGGTCGCCGGTAATCGGGTCGACCATCATGGTTTCGCAGTTGTGGTTACGCGCGTCGGGAAAGTGCAAGGTGATCGCCTCGACGCCCTTCAGATTTTTATTCAGCGGCGAACCCGCCGGAATCTGCCTGGCGGTGACCGCGGGTTCGGGAATGCGGTAGATGATGTTATCGGCCGGATCCGGGTGCGAGGTGATCGTGTCGCCGACGTCGCCCACATACAAATAGCTCAACCCCGCCACCGGACCGGGTCCGAGCGCGATGTCTTCGAAATCGTGCAGCACGGCGGGCGGTTGCGGCAGCGTGTAGGTTCCGAGCAGACGACCGGTGTCGTCGATCGCATAGATTTCCGGCGTGGTGCCGGTGTCCAAGCCCATGCGATCGTTGTGGGTCCAGTAGACATTCGGGTTGCGTCGGCTGGCCGCGAGTCCGGAACCCTCTACGATCACCACGTTGCCGGGTTCGACAACGCCGGCGATGAGGCCGGCCGAGAATGTCGGCTGACCAAGACAGTGGGAATGCAGCGGCGAAAACGGGGAGAGAAGAAGAAGCCATGTGGTCGGGGCGCTGAAACAGATGAGGCATCGCATCGGACGATTGTACCTGATCGCGTCCGAAGCGTCAAAAGGTTCGCGGCGAGGCGCGGCATGAGTCGCTGAGCCCTTCCATGTGCCATCTTCGACCTTTCATCTTTCGGCTGCAAGCCGTAACGAACCCGCATGAACGAGGCCCCCTATCAAACACGCTGCGACGAACTAGCGGAGATGTCGGCCGCGGACGCGTTCAGGGAAGCGGGCTTCCTGTTGTTCGAACTCCTGCGCGAACGCACCGCCGCCGAAGCCGTAAGTTTTCCGAACCACTACACGCGCATCATCTTTCTCGAACGGAACGAGATGGTTTCCGCCGAGACCGCTCGTTCGGCCCGTTGGTTGGGATTGCGCTGGCGCCTCTGGCGCGAAGACCAAAGCGCGTTCACGCCAACCGAACGACACAAGCAGCGAGCCATCGACTGCGTTCAAGATCTGATCAAACCGGGTTCAGAAAAGAACGGCGCAAGCGAATCCGCCGAAGCGGCAACCGAGGACGCAACCGACACACCCGACGCCGACGCGATCACCGACGAACCTAACGCGCCCCGCCCGAACGCATTGCGCGCCGTCTTTCTTGAGAAAGCCGACGCGCACACCTTGCTGTGCAGCGCCGAGGAGTACGGCAACTTCCTCCTCGAACTACCCAAACACCTCGACTACCTGCGCGCCTTGGTCTGGCCGATGGTGCGGCTCAACTTATTTGGACTGCGCCATCTAGGCGGCCAGCGCTTCACCATCCGCGACGAAGGCTTCGCCGTCCTAGAACCCGATGTCTTGTTCAATGCTTCGGCGCTCGGACAACTCTGTGCCGGTGGCCCGCAGGCCCGCCTCCATTTTTTTAACCAGCTGCTTCCGCGTTCGGAGAAAGACATTTTCTTCCGCGGGACGGTGGTCAACCAAGCCCTCGATCTGATCCTACGCGGCGAACCGATCACGGCTCGATCGCTCCTCCGTGGAGAACTGCAAAAGCGCCCGATCGTCGCGCTCGTGCTGAACGACGCGAAGCTGGCCAAGTACGAGGGCGACCTCGCTATCCACTGCCAGACGATGCACCATCCGAACGTGCTCCGTCTTGCCGGTTCTTCAACCTTGGCGCTCGAACCAACCTTTATCTCGCCCGCGTTCGGGCTGATGGGTCGACTCGACGCGCTCGACACTCCGGTCGACGAACGCCCCAGCATCGTCGAACTCAAGTCCTCCCGGCCGCCGCAAAACCGCAACCTACGCCAGTCCGACGAATTCCAATGTCTCGCCTACAGCCTGATCATCGAGAGCACCGAACTCGGCCAGGCCCGCAGCGTTTCCATTCTCTATTCTGGAACGCCGCCGGAGATCGCCGAGGGCCCCTTGCGCGCCGCCGTGGCGGGTCACCGCGAGCAAGCCTCGTTGCTGGAGTTGCGCAATCAGGCGGTCTTTATCGAGAAGCAACTCGCCGAAAATCCGCGCAAGATGTACGACGCTTTTTCACCGGCGAAGTACGGCACGGGGCATTATGACGAGAAGCGCGACGCGCTGCACGATCTCAAAGACGATTGGGCGAGAGCCCCCGAACTCGCGCGCGCCTTTGTCGCCGAGTTCACCGGCTTCGCCGCCCGCGAACACCGCTGCGAATGGCTCGGCAATCCCGGCAGCATGGCCAACGGCGGTCAATCGCGAATGTGGAATGTGCCGCCTGAAGTCCGGGTTCAAGATGGCTATCTGTTGTCCGGACTCACCTTGCAGGACGGAGATGCAGCGACCGAACTCACGCTCAAGCTACCAGAATCTTCGCCGGGCGACCGCTTCGAACCCGGCACCAACTGCGTCTTGTATCACGGCGACCAGCCGGCCGCAGGCATTCACATCAAGGGCCGCGTGTTCGCCCGCAACGCGGACACCATCATGCTGCGCGTGCAAGAACGCCCACCAACCCATCTGCTCGCCCGTTCCGGAACCTGGTCGATCGAAACCGATCTGATCGGCAGCGGACTCGGACGCAACCTAGCCTCCATTCGCGCCGTGCTCGACGCCAGCCCCGAACGCGATCGCTACCTCGGGATCCGCGCCCCGCGCGCTCCCGTGCCGATCGAGGTTCGGGACGAGGCGGAGCTGCTCACGCCCCACCAAGAACAGGTCGCCGGACTCGCTCTCGGTGCGCCGGATTACTTTCTCATCCAAGGCCCGCCCGGTACCGGCAAGACGCGTCATGTCGTCCGCACCGTGGTCCAACAAGCATTACGCCTCCGCGCCGACGAACGCATCGTCTGCCTCGCTTACACCAATCGCGCGGTGCAAGAAATGGCGGACACGCTGCAGAAAGCGGGTGCCGATTTTATTCTGCTTGGCCGAGCTGCCCCAGACCATCTGCGTCCACATTTGATCACCCAACGGGCCAAAGGCCAAAGCCTCTCCGAGATCAAACACCTGTTCGCCAGCGCACGCGTGCTGCTCGCGACCACCGCAACTTGGCTGGGTTCGCGGACGGTTTGGAAACTCGGCTTCACCCTGGCGATTATCGACGAGGCCTCGCAGCTGCTCGAACCACACGTCGCCGCCATCCTCTGCGATGTGCCGCGCTTCATTCTCATCGGCGACCAAAATCAGCTACCGGCGGTCGTTCAACAAAGCGCCGCAACGCGGACCGTGTCCTCGCCGGAACTCGCCGCCGATTTCCATCAACTCGGCGACTCGGTTTTCCTGCGTCTCTGGCGGATGGCCGGCGCGCGCGGTTGGCCAGTAACCGCGCAGCTCACCGAACAAGGCCGGATGCACAAAGACATCATGGCTTTTCCGAACGCCGCCTTCTATGGCGGCACGCTGACCACGCTGACCCCATCGCAGAATGTCGACGGACCGGTGCGCAACCAGCCTGGCGAGTCACCACTCGACCAGTTTCTGGCCGAGCGCCGAATCGCGTTCGTGAATGTGCCCGCGACCATTCAACGGCGCACCAGCACCGTCGAAGCGCGCTGCCTCGGCCTGATGGTCGAACGCCTTGTCGCCGCCGGCGTCGAGCCAGAAGAGATCGGCATTATCTGCCCCTACCGCGCCCAGATCCAAACCATTCGTTCGGCCTTGCCGCCAGCACTCCGCGATCGTCCGACCGTCGACACGGTCGAGCGCTTTCAAGGATCTACCCGCGACGTTATTCTGGTGTCGTTTACCATCCGTGATGCCGGTCAGTTACAACACATCCAGACCATGGACGCGGCCGAGGTGGTCGACCGAAAACTCAATGTCGCCCTCACCCGCGCCCGTTCGCAGTGCATCCTTCTCGGCCACCAAGGCGCTCTGTCCGGCGGAAAAGCCCTCGGCAAATTGCTTCAATGGCTGGATGAGCAAAACGCCATCGTGCAATGGGCCGCGTTGGCCGACCCAAGCTGATCGCACCCGTATGGCAACGTCCCGCCATAGGGTGACAAGGTCCTGCCATGTTATGGCAAGAGCTTGCCATAAACGGGGCCGGTTATATCGCAACTTCGGCGAGTCTGCGGGATAAATCCCGCAGGCCAAACACGGGCTGAAGCCCGCGCTACCTACAATCAAGCCGAACTCTCCGACGTACCACGGAGCTGGTTCGATGACCTTCATAAGTTTCAACCTGTGTTTGCCACGAGGGTTTTAACCCGCGTGCAAACAACGTCATCAAGCGACAGTCCGCCTGAACTGCCCCCGCCAAGATATTAAATTTGAAATTCGAAATTTGAAATCAAACATGGTTGTGAAGCCCATGGATCTGCCCGAACTCAAAAATGGCCAACCCACGGTGCTCACGCATTTTTACCGTGGCGAACTCGGCCGGATGATGATCTGGCGGGAACGGCTGGACCGGACCACCAACTGGGCCATCATCGCGGTCGTCGCCATCGTATCCTACGAGTGGACCAATGAGGATTTCATGCATATCGCCCTGCTGCTCGGCAACGCGGTGCTTTACCTCCTGCTGATGATCGAGGCGCGACGCTACATGTTTTACGACGCCTATCGGGCGCGCGTTCGCATGCTCGAAACCCACTGGATCCTCCCGCATCTCGGCCAGGTGGAAATGCCAAACGACACCGAATGGCGCAGCGTTCTAAGCAATGACTTGGCCGTTCCATCGATGAAAATTACGATTTGGGAAGCCCTTAGCCGCCGGCTCAGCCGTAACTACATCTGGCTCTTTCTGATCCTGTTCGCCGGCTGGTCGTTGAAAGTCATGATCAGCGACGTCTCGCTCAAACCCTCCGTCAACGGAGTCATGATCGGCGTTGCGGTCACCGCCTTCTACGCCTACCTCGCCTTCCTGCTCGCCTACAGCCGGCGAGCACGTCAGGCGAGCGGCGAGTTCAAGCCGCGTTCGAAGAATACACCCGATGATTGGCGAATTTGAGCAAAATATCATCATTTTTTCCTTGTTACTGATGAAAAACTGCTCACTATTATCACGTAATGAGAATAACAGTGGATATTGAAGAAGATGAAGTCAACGAGTTGATGGCATTGACGGGTGAAAAAATGAAAAGTCCCGCTGTCGCCAAAGCGGTTGAAATGTACATCAAACGCGCCCGTGCCAAAGAGTTCGGGATGTTGATCCGTGAAGGCCATTTCGATTATCCGTCCACCAACGACGAGATCGAAGCGGCAACGGACTGCGACTGAAACTGAAATTGCGGAAACGTTAATGGTATTGGTCGATAGTTCCGTTTGGATCGAAGCGATGCGCAAAACAGGTGACATCGGGACGAAGGTCGCGTTGGAGCAGCTCCTTGATGCCTACGAGGCAGCCTTCTGTTCTCCGGTCAAATTGGAAGTTCTGGTCGGTGCCCGAAAGCAGTTCCGCAAGAAGACAGCGGCCTACTTTTCCATCGTTCCGTATTTGGACGTCACAGAAGACGATTGGCAGGCGGCGATTCGATACGGGCACGAACTTCGCGATCACGGGGTAACGGTACCCAACAACGATCTGTTGATTGCGACGGTGGCGTTGCGTCAGCAAATCCGGGTGTTCGCCCGCGACAAACATTTCGAATTGATGGCCGAGCATCTGCCACTTCAACTGTACAAGCCGGGGTACGGCGGCTCGTACTCCCCAGGTTGATCTTCCAACCTTGGACTAAGCGACAATTGTCCGCACCACCCGGCGGCCTCTACCCCGGTCAGTTTCTGGTCGAGCCCTTGGAACGGAAAGGTGAGTTGGTTGTGGTCGACGCCGAGCAGGTGCAACATGGTCGCGTGCAAATCCCGAACGTGGACCGGGTCCTTCACGACGTTGTAACTGAAGTCATCGGTCTGGCCGTAGTGCATGCCGCCGCGAACGCCGTCGCCCGGCAGCCAGGCGGTAAAGCAGCGCGGGTGGTGGTCGCGTCCGTAGTTTCGCGAGTGATGTTGCCATGGCCGTAGCGGTGTGACCGAACTCGCCGCCGAACACCACCAAGGTGTCGTCGAGCAAGCCGCGTTGCTTCAAATCCTGCAACAACGCGGCGGCGGGTTGGTCGATGTCCCGGCCTTGAAACGTTCGTTGGCGATCCGAATAGTTCGATTCGTAAACATGCGCGTTCCGTCGTTGCCACGGCTGGAAGCGTTCTGATAGAAACGGGGAACATCTGAGATCCCTTGAATTCCGACGACATTGTATTTCCCATCCAGCTTACCCTCAAGATCATCGCCGTCGACGGACCCGATATCGAGGCGCGGCTGATCGCGTTTCTGGCCAAAGAGGGCATCGACAACCCGGTGGCCGAGGGGAACCATTCCGCGAACGGAAAATACATCACCTATAATGTCGAAACCACCTGCAACACCCTAGAACACATGCGCGAGATCTACGCTCGCGTGGCGGATATCGAAGGCGTAAAGATGGTGCTTTAGGGAAAAATCACAGTTCGTCGGTCCTTTGCGTTCATCTTCCCGAACTGAGCCCTTTCAATTTCCGCTGAAACACGTTTACGGTGCGGTCAAAATGAAACGAACCGAACTCCCCGAATGGCAACGCCTTGAAGACCACCAATACGAACTCATGGAGTTCGGTTTGCGCCAGGCCTTCGCCGACGATCCCAACCGCGCCGAACGCATGTCCCTCGAAGTCGACGGACTGTTTATCGATTATTCCAAACATCTCGCCACCGGCAAAACGCTACAGCACCTGCTGAGTCTGGCCGAGGCCTGCGAGCTAAAGAAAGCCATCGACGACATGTTCGCCGGCGAACACATCAACCGCACCGAGGACCGGGCGGTTTTACACACCGCCCTGCGCGCGCCACGCGGCACCGAACTCACGGTCGACGGGCAGGACATCAACACCGACGTGCATGAGGTGCTCGATAAGATGAGCGGCTTCGCCGAACGCGTCCGTTCGGGTGAGTGGACGGGGCAGTCCGGCCAGCGCATCCGACACATCGTCAATATCGGCATCGGCGGTTCCGACCTCGGACCTGCGATGGCCGCTCAGGCGCTCGACCCGTACATCCATCCCGAACTCAGCCTGCACTTTGTCTCCAACGTCGACGCGGCGCACTTTGCCACGGTGACCCAAAAGCTCGACCCGGCGGAGACCTTGTTCGTGATTTGTTCGAAGACCTTCACCACCCAGGAGACGCTGACCAATGCCGAGACCGCCAAGGCCTGGCTGGCGGGCAGCTTCCCCGAACCCGAAGCGGTGGCCAAGCACTTCGTCGCCGTCTCCACGAACGAGGAAGGCGTGGCCGCGTTCGGAATCGACACGGCCAACATGTTCACCTTCTGGGACTGGGTCGGCGGTCGCTACTCGATGACCTCGGCGATTGGCTTGTCGGTGATGATTGGCATCGGCCCTGATGCGTTCCGCGACATGCTGGCGGGTTTTCACGCCATGGACGAACATTTCCGCACCGCCCCGTTCGGAGAGAACGCGCCGGTGTTGCTCGCCCTGCTCGGCGTCTGGTATAACAATTTCTGGGGCGCGCAGTCCCATGCGATCCTGCCCTACGACCAGCATCTCGCCCGCTTTGCCGCCTATCTTCAGCAAGCCGACATGGAGAGTAACGGTAAGTTCGTCGGCAAAGACGGCAACCCGGTGGAATGGGAAACCGGTCCGATCATCTGGGGCGAACCCGGCACCAACGGTCAGCATGCGTTCTACCAACTGATCCACCAGGGCACCAAAATGGTTCCGGCCGACTTTATCGGCTTCACCAAATCGCAGCATCCAATCGGCGATCACCATGCCAAACTGATGGCCAACTTCGTGGCGCAGACGCAGGCGCTCGCGTTCGGAAAGACCGAGGACGAAGTGCGGGCTCAAGGCGTCCCGGAAGAATTGGTCGCGCATAAAACTTTCACCGGCGACCGGCCGACCACGACGATTCTCGGCGAGCTACTGACCCCGTTCGCACTTGGCCAACTGGTCTCGCTCTACGAACACAAGATCTATGCCCAAGGCGTGATCTGGGACGTGTATTCGTTCGACCAGTGGGGCGTGGAACTCGGCAAAGTGCTGGCCCGCGCCATCCTGCCGCAACTACTCGACACCTCGGCGGACCTGCCGCACGACTCTTCCACCAATCAACTCATCGAACGCATCCGCTCATGCGACTCCAGTTCAGAACAACGCTCCGACACCGCCTGATCGGCTTGTCTTGCGCGCTCTTGGTCCTGACGGTGCTGCCGGCAGCCACGCAGCCGAGCGCCCGAGCAGAGACCGCCGGTCCAGCGGCCGCGACCGCAACCGTTTCCCCGGTCCGCGGAGCGCAGTTCTCCAAGGAGATTAAGCTGGCGCTGAAACCCGTGGGGCGCCTGATTACCGCCTTGCGTATGCGCATGGAGCGCGAGACCCCGCTGGAGGAAGCGGAAGACTTGTTGCGCGACACCGCGCAGATGATGGAACAACAAATTGTCTATGTCGCGGTGGTCGATCCGTTCGGTATGATCAAACTGGCCTCCCATAACCAGCATCCGGACTACGGTGACAAACGCTTGCACCGCATGATCGAACTCAATGTAAACATCAGTTTAAAGATGATGCGCGAACGCAAGACCGAGACCTGGTTGACCAACCGGCCGGGACACCCAGGGCATTATGAGATCCTTGTCGCGCCAATGATCAAAGGGAAGTTCAAAGACCACATGATCTACTACTGCGTGAACTTGGGCGAGGTCTGCACCCGCGCCGAACGCGCGATGAAGATCCAGCCCAACGAAGCCTATTACCTGCTCTCCCGCAAAGGCCATCTGATCCACTCCGTCCTTGATGTCGCCGGGCGACCTGAGGACAATCTCACCAAGGCCGAAAAAGAATACCTGCAGCTCCTGCAAAACCAATTTCTGCGCAAAGATTTCGGCGTCACCAGTTATGTCGGCTTTGCCCGCGGCAATGCCGAAGTCGTCTCGCATCAGATCGGCTGGGAGAAGGTGGCGCGTTCGATTCGGGATGATTGGGTGCTGGTGTTCGAAGAGAAGCTAGTCGTGCCGCCGCAGCCCAACCGCCTGTTGCTCGGCAGTTGGACGAGCACCGATCCGAACATTCCGCTCAAGCTCGGTATTTTGCAGGAGAAGTCAAAAATCTATCTGCGCGGCGACGGCTTTGCTGGCAAGTTTCGCGGTGAAGGCCGCTTCGCCCGCCAAGCGCTAGGCGTCACCAGCTGGTTCCAGGAGGAAAATCCTGGGGTCGAGATCATCAGCTTCGACGCCACCTATCTGGCTCGGCAGGACATCATCGAGGCGATCCTCCATTGGGAGAGAGATCGTTCGGTGCAGACCCGCAAAGTTCAGCTGAAACGCCTTGGCAAGTCGACCGAACTCGCACCGATCTCGGTGCCGCTGGAGTTCGCGCCGTTTCCGAACCCAGAAGCTCGGGTTGTGCCGTAGAGACGCAATTCCCAAACTCTTAGATTCGTCACTAGAGCAAATTCAGTAGCGTTGTCTCTGCACGAATGAGTCCAATCGAGACTCAACCCGAGGGACCACGAACGAACAACGGAGCATTGTTCCGGTCGGAATCGGTCCAGCGTTTCCTCGATGCTCCCCCATAGCTATTGGAACAAGCGCTTCGGATACGCTGCAAATTAAACGGCTATCCAAAGATCTTTACCAACGATATTTAAAAGTTCGAAGGTCAGCGCACCGAGACCGAAACTTTTGCGACGAACCCTCTACGACGAACCACGGAGTGGTGGCAAGCCAGTAGCCGCGGGTGGAGCGAGGTACGAGCGGAACCCGGGGGGTAGCTGAGCCTTTGGGAGCCGACCGGTCTGCCCTTTGCACGAGCGCTTCGCTTCATGTCCGGTCGGAACGGCCCCATGGCTCCGAGGGCATCTGCTGCCTGGTTTCTTTGGCCGGACGCACCATTGGGTGCCCTGTGTCAGCCCGACTTGCCCAAGCGCACCGTAAAGTCCGAACCACCCCCAGCGCGGTCGCGATAGGACAAGTCGCCGCCCATCCCGCGGGCGAGTCGACGGGCGATGCTCAGACCCAGTCCGCTGCCGGCTTGCTGGCTGGTGAGCGAGTCGTCGACCCGGTGAAACTTGTCGAAAATTTTGCGCGCGTGCGCGCCCGGAACACCGTTGCCGCGGTCGAGAACGTGGACCAACGCGTGGTCGGCCTTGTCCTCAACCGTGATCGTTACCGCGCTGTCGGGCGCGTATTTACAGGCGTTGTCGATCACGTTGAGCAGGATCTGTTCAAGCGCGTCTGGGTCGGCTTTGACCAGGCAGCAGTCACTGTCTGCGGACCAGTCGATGGGGGAGTCCGGATGGGTCTCGGCAAAATTGTGGGACTCCAGCAGGGCCGGCAGATAATGGAGCAGATCGATCGACTCCATCTGGTAGTTGCGGCGCTCCTGTTCGAGTCGACCGAAATCGAGCACGTTGTTCACGAGCCGGGCCAGACGCTGGCTTTCGCGCACGATCGTGCTGAGATAGCGTTCGCGTTTTTCGGGGTCTTTCACGCGGTTTTCACCGAGCAGTTCGGCGTACATACGGATGGTGGTGAGCGGGGTTTTCAGTTCGTGCGAGACGTTGGACACGAACCCGGTTTTCAGACGCGCGTCGCGCAAATTACGATGCGCCTGCCAGAGTAACAAGGAACCGGTTCCGAGAATCGCCAGCATGAACGTGGCCACTTGCAACCAAGACAACAAGAGCGAGAGCCGCTGGCTCTGTTCGGCGCCGCGGCCGAGTCCGGTGCCGACCATTTGATAGGTGTCGAGCAGGGGCCCGACCGGAACCCGCAACACGCCCGCCGCCGTGCTTTCCGACTCGTCGACGCCGGCGGGGGCGCGGTGGATGATCACGCCGTTACGGTCCTGCAACGAGATGGTCGTTCCCTCCTCCACATCTTTTGGCAGCGACGCGTGTAACCGGGAAAGCAAGGCGAAGGTCTCGAGTTCGACGCCGTAGACGAGGCCACGTTCGTCGTCGAACACGACCCCAAGCTGGTAGAGTTGGTCGAGCCAGTGCCAAGGAATCCACCGGGTCGAACGGTGTGGGCTCCAAGCCCGTTTCCCAGTGGGCTTGCCAGCTTGGCTCAGGGTTTCCGAAATGGAGTATTCCTTCGCACTCTGACTCTGCGGCAGGGCCTCCACGCCTTTGCCAGACGACGGCTTCTGAACCGGTTCGCCCTTGGTCATGGCGGATCTGGATTCGTCGATCCAATCGTCCGGCGGTGGCCCCTGCGCCGCGACGTCGAGTTCACCGATCGGCGCACCCCATTCGACCGAACCGTCAAACAGCAAGGCGTAACGATTGGTGAACTCCATTTTTTCTGTCTCGCCGGAGAGCGGATGCAGCAGCACCTTGTTGCGGTTCCAAACGAAGGTGTTGCGCACCAGCGGATGCTCGCGTTCGAGGCGGGTGAGTTCGGTAACCAGACGCTTCACTGACAAATCTTTCGGCAAGGCCACGACTTCTTCGAGAATGGGTTCGCGCAGGCCAGCGACGGTGATGCGAATACCGTCGGCCGCGAGTTCGAGGCGCTCGCGCGCGGCGATGTCTGCGGCCTGACCGAGGCGGGACTGTTCGCGGTTGAGCAAGCGCATGGTCAGCACGCCGAACAGCACGGTGAACAGCAGCAACAAGCACCAAGTGATCAGGATGCGACGGGTTCCCATGGCTATTTATACCACAAACGCGCGGGAGGGCGAGGAACCTGCCGAACCAATGCCTTGCCCACAATGTTCTTGTTCAAGGTGCGCTCTGTCGCTGGGGGTAGCCGGCGCGGTTGTTCGAACGCTTCAGATTGTAGGAGTCGTTGCGCATCTGTTTTTGAAAAACGTTATCGAGTTTGTTCTGTTCGACTTGCTCTTCAACTTGGCGAAGTTGCGCCGACTGCTGGCGCAATTCCGAGTCCTGATACCGGTTACCAGCGCGTTCCAGCGCGTCCGAGTTTCTATTCAAAACCGTCCAAGCGTCTTTCGAGTTGCCGCTGGCGTAATATTGCAAGGCCTGCTCTTGGGCGAGGCCGGCGTTGGTGAGGTAGGTCGCTTTTTTCACCTCTGGCACCTCCGAACGCTGCACGGCATTCTGGTTGGTACTGAACCCGACCTGGGTCTGCGCGTCGACGCGTTCGACTTTGTAGGTGAGCCCGTTGCGGAAATCCGCCCAGGCGTTGGCGATGGTGGTGGTCGAACTTGGCGCGTTGGGCGGCAGCAGCACCTCGATCAGCGCGATATTGTCACCAGCGTAGAGTTGGTTCATCGGGATGTTGACGAAATTATCGGTGATTGAACCATTGCGGCCGAGCACTTTCACCGGGGTAACGCCGCCGAGGCATTCGACGTTGAGATCGACGTCTTGGGCGACAATTTGCAGCAGGTCGGCCATCTCGGTTTTAAGGATGCCCGGCAGTTGCATCTCGCGTTCGGCGAAATGGAAATTGCCGTCGCTCTTGTCGGCCAGCCGGGTGAGCAGATCCTCGTTGAAACTTTCGCCGATACCGACGGTCGAGACCGAGATGTTTTCTTTTAACAGCGAGACGCCGAGGCGTTCGAGCAACCGCGCCGAACTCGGCCCCTCGTTCGCCGCGCCATCGGAGAGCACCACAATTCGGTGGACGAACGCGCGGTCCATGTTGCGCCGAATTTCGGTCGCGGCCCGGCTGAGTCCGCCGAACAAGGAGGTGCCGCCGTCGGCCGAAATCGCGCGGATCTTCGACTCCAACGTAGCCACATCAGTGACCGCCTGACTCGGCACGAGCGTTTCCATTTGTTTGCCGAGCACAATCAGAGAAAACCAATCTTGCGGGCCGAGTTCGTGCAGGGCCTCGATCGCCGCCTTTTTCGCCTGGTCGAGTTTGGAGCCCGCCATCGAACCCGATCCATCCAACACCAAACACAGGTTGACCGCCGGACGGTTGGCCGGACTCGCCACGTTCGGGGCGTTGACCACAACTTGCAGCACCGCAGTCGTTTTGGTGTTCGCCGAAAACAACCGCTGGCTCGGATTCACCGCACAACTGAAACTGAACGACGCCGGATCTATCTTGCCCGCCGCCATAGACGCAGTCTGCGTTGTCACTGGAGCCGGGCCACAGGTTTGAACCGGAATCGTTCCAGATGGAATGGCGGCTGGCACCGGAATGGCAGGACCGATGACGAGGGTTTGGGGCGCAGGTACGACCGGGAAAGCAGGCACAGGGTGTGATGTAGGAACAGCGGGGAATGCAGGAACAGCGGGGAATGCACGAACAGCGGGGAATGCAGGAACAGCGGGGAATGCAGGAACAGCGGGGATGGGCGAAACAACCTGCCCCGGTGTAATCTGAACGGTCGGCGACTCAGGAACGGTCGGCGGAAAAACCGGGATCGGCCCCTCCAGCATTTGCGGAGAAAACTGTGCCACGCTAAAAAGGCAGCTGCCAAAAAAGCTCAGCACCGCTAGAAGCAAGATTCTTTGTGTCATGATGCTAGCGTACCGGATGGGACGAGTTCTGTCCCCCTCTGCTGAGTAAAACAAATGTAAAAACCCTGTAAAACAACAAGAACGCGGCGTAAGCCTGCACCAATGGATGATCCGCTTGACCCGCTCGCCGAACGTCTCGGCCACACAAATTACGAACGCCGCCGCCGCGTGGAAGATCGTCCCGGACGCGGCCATCGCGGCTGGGTCTCGCGCTGCTCGCAACTCCTGCGCCTGACGGTCAAATGCAGCGGACTGTATAAACTCGGGCAGAGAAACGCCCTCCGTTTTGCCGTCGAGGAACACACTTGGTCCTTGCCGGTTCGGCGACCGATCACCCTGCTGCACCTCACCGATCTCCATTATCCGACCCCGCCCCACCCCTTCGCCGACGCGCTCGCCGCCGCTCTCGCACCGCTCGACTGGGACATTTGCGTGTTGACCGGCGACTATCGTTTTCCGGTGCGCGGCGACATCGAACCCGCGATCAGCGGACTGCGCCAGTTGCGCACCGCCGTTCCGGGTCCGACCTTTGCAGTGCTTGGCAACCATGACAGCCTTGCAATGGTCGAACCCATCGAAGCTACCGGCATCCGCGTGCTACTCAACGAGTCGATCAAAGCCGAACCCGGACTCTGGTTTGTCGGTGTGGATGACCCCGCCCAATACAAAACCGACGACCTCGAACGCGCCCTGTCCGGCATTCCCGAACCAGAGCCAGCCGAAGACCGCGCACTGGTCATGCTCGCGCACGAAGTGTCCGGGTTCAAGGAAGCCGCCGACGCCGGTATCCACCTCCACCTTTCCGGACACGGTCACGGCGGCCAAATCTGTCTCCCCGGCGGGTTCCCGCTGATCCACAATCTGCGCGCGCCGCGCAGCATGAACAGTGGTGCGTTCGAACAGGAAGGCATGCACGGCCATGTCTCACGAGGAACCGGCAGTTGCGGCGTCGACATCCGCTTTTTCTGTCCGCCGGAAATCACCCTGCACCATCTGAAGCCAAGGAATGGATGACAGCGAACGAAATCCCGACCAAGCTCCCGTGAGCGACAAACCTTGGCACGGCCGAGCCATGCGAGTGAATCCGTTCACGGTCCCCGCCATCGTGATCATCCTGATCGCGAGTTCTTCATTGGCTCTCTTTCCTGTGGATGGCGGGCGGGCCATTGCCGAGATCGTGGCCGAGATGAAAACGAGCGGAGAAGCTGCTGGGGCCGGTAGCCGTCGTCTGCTCGGTTCAATCGTCATGCTTCTAGTCATGATCATTGGCACCATCATCGCCCTCCGCGGCGCCAGCCACATGTTGCGCCTGAAGAAATCCCGAATCGCTTGAAACACTCGCAGAGGTTGACGGCCGTGTGGTCCGCGACGTTCTCGGCACCTCTTCTTGAATTTATTACTCAGGCTCGCAGCGTGGGATTTGCGGCAGGTGGTCATAGTGCGCGTCACTCGTGCAAAGCCACGCGCCATACTGAACCGCCAAGGAGGCGATCAAAAGATCGTTGATCGGAATCGGCGTTCCTTGTTTGCGCAATTGCAGATAAAGGGAGGCGTAATGATGCGTGGTCGCGTCGTCGGGAGCGACCACTTTCACTCGGTCGGACGCGATGAACGCCAGTAAGTTGCGTTCGTTCTTCTTCCCCTGAGTTCCGGCCCGGAACCCTGCCCTCAGTTCAGCGACGGCCATGAGTGGCAGGAACAGTTCGAGGCCTTCGGAGAACGCCACTTGCCAAGCTTCGCCGCGCATGAAGTCGGCGTAGGCATTGGTGTCGATCATCAGACGATCGCTCACGACCAGTCTCCGCCATCGACGGTTCCAAAATCCTCCAAGACCTTGTCGACTTCCGGATCTTCGACCCACGAACCACGCAGGTGGTCCAAATCGGTGAACCGAAGCGGTTCGGGACGATACCCGAGCCCTCGCTCGACCGCTTCAAGCAGGAGCTTGTTGATCGACCTCCCCTCGCGGGACGCCCGCTCCCGAACTACGTGATCGAGTTCGGCGGAGACGTCACGCACTGTATATTGAATCGGTTTCTTCATGCCTGCATCATGTGAGTGCAATGCAGGCAATTCAAGAGTCATCGACCGAATTCAAAGCAAGGGGCCTTGAGCAGGCAGTGCGGAAGGGTACATAGATCCTTCAAATTCCCTTGGTTGAAACACGACCGGGACAAAACTGGGTATAGCCGCGTTACAGAGGTCGCAGGTGGCACCGTCTCTCCGAGCGGTGTCGGGCCGCCTCTCTCCAGAGAGGTCGGCGCTGGTTATGGTGGTCGAATTTTTGCCTCAAAGAGCATGACAATCGAGCCGCCGTGATTCGTCGTAGAGAGTTCGGTGTCGGTTCGATGACCTTCGAAACTTCAAAGATCTTTGGTTAGAATTCATTCTGTGTTCGTCGTGACGGAATTCATTCCGGCCAACCATTTTTCATCGCCAGGACCGCGCAATTTGTTCCGAATCATCCCCAAATTTGCGGTGGATTTCTCTTGCCTTTTCGCACTTACTGACTGATTAGTAAACTATGTCGAAAAGGCCTCGAACCACTCCGCAAGGATCGAAAGACCGGACCCATCCAATGCCGCTGCGAGATCTGACCCCAAAACTGCTCGGTAAAAATCTAGGCAACACCGCGTTCGCTTTTAAAGGCTACAATGTCCGCAATCTCGGCAAGACGCCGGAGTTGCTCGCTCACCCGCGCTATGGAGCCATCCTCGAACGCACCTTGATTGAGGCCAGCGAGATTTGTTCGGACGTCATGGGCGCTCCGGTCGACCTAGTCGCGCGGGTTCGAACCCGCCACGTCGAAACGCTCGCCGACTACCACGAATCCATCATGCTGGTGATAGCCGCCGAACTCGCGCAAATCGAAATCCTGCGCGAACACTTCGGCATCGAACTCACCGAAGCGAACTTGGCCTATGGTTTCAGCATGGGCGAACTCGCGGTGCTCGCCGCCACCAACGTCCTCACCATGCGCGACGCGGTCGAGATCCCCTTAAAGATGTCCAAAGACGCCGCCGAACTCGCGCGCGACGTGACCCTTGGTGTCATATTCTCGCGTTCGGGCAAGATGATCGACCGCAACAAAGTTCGCGACCTGTGCACCAAGATCAACGCCGAACGCCAAGGCGTGATCGACGTCTCCACCTACCTCTCTCCGAACTCCATGTTGCTCCTCGGCCAAGGCGACACTATCGACCGGTTCAAAAAACGCCTCGGCGAAATCAGCGACGAACGCATCGCCATCCGCAAGAACAGCGACAAGTGGCCGCCGCTGCACACCTCCATCGTCTGGCAACGCAACATCACCAACCGCTCGCAAGTGCTGATGCAACAAATCCAAAGCGGATTCACCGCTCCGGCGGTGCCGCTCTATTCGATGGCCACCGGCGACTTCCCCTACGACGGCACCAACACCCGCGAAATCGTCGGTCGCTGGATCGACCAACCGCAACGACTCTGGGGGGCCGTCGACACCACCCTCGCGCGCGGCGTGAAAACCGTGATCCACGTTGGCCCCGCACCGAACATCATCCCCGCCACTTTCAAACGCCTCGCTGCCAACGTCGAGGCCATGGCCAAGTCGGGACGATCGCGAATGCCGGTGCAAACCTTGTCGCGGATGGTCGAACGAAAATGGCTGGCCGCGATGCTGCCGAAACGGGTGAACCTGCTACGCGCACCAACCGTGCGCCACATCAATTTGGAAGACTGGCTGCTGCAACAGGAGATCAACCATGAAAACCATTCAACCACCGCCGCCGCACGCGAAAGCGCCGACAGCGAACTCACCAGCGCCAGCGCCTGAACCCAAGCGTACCGCACCGGGCCGTGCCTCGTTCGGCGAACGACTGATCCGTAACTGGGATCGCTTACAAAAATGGCCCGGCGGACGCTGGCTGTTCAGCCGCATGATCGGCGTCTTAGTCCCCTACTCCGGCAGCATCGGGGCCCGCGTCGAGACCCTCCGCCCCGGCTTCGCGCAGATCTCTTTGCGCGAACGCCGACGCGTCCGCAACCACCTGCGCAGCATACACGCCATCGCCCTCGCCAACCTCGGCGAACTAACCTCTGGCATGGCCGTCCTCTCCGGCCTGCCACCGCGAACCCGCGGGATTTTGCGCGGCATCAACGTCCGCTACGAGAAAAAGGCGCGCGGCAAACTACTCGCCACCTGCAGTTGCCAAGTGGTCGCTCCGACTGAAAATACCGAAGTTGAAGTGCAAGCGGAGATCCACGACAGCGCCGATAATCTGGTCGCCGTGGTCACCGCCCTGTGGATCATCGGACCGGAGAAAACATCATGACGACCAGCCCTATCGCAACGCCGCCCGGCTATCGAAGCCAAGACAACGAGTTCACCCGCCTGCTCGGCATCGAACGCCCAGTCATCTGCGGCGCCATGTACCCCTGCTCCAATCCCGAACTCGTCGCCGCCGCCTCCGCCGCCGGCGGCATCGGCATCGTGCAACCGGTCAGCCTCACCTACGTCTATAAACATGACTACCGCGAAGGCCTGCGCCTGATCCGTTCGCTGATGGATCGACCCGACCGCCCGATCGGCGTCAACATGCTGATCGAAGGCAGCAACGCCACCTACCGCAAGCGACTCGAACAATGGCTCGATATCTCGCTCGAAGAAGGCGTCCGCTTTTTCGTCACCGCGCTCGGCAACCCGCGCTGGGTAGTCGACCGCGTCGCCCAGGTCGGCGGGGTCGTCTTTCACGACGCGACCAACGCCAAGCACGCGCGCAAAGCGCTCGACAACGGCGTCGACGGCTTCATCTGCGTCAACAATCGCGCCGGTGGACACGCCGGAACACTCACCCCCGCCCGCCTATTTGAAGAACTGACCCCACTCGGCAAACCGCTGATCTGTGCCGGCGGCGTCGGCAGCCGGACCGAGTTCGAAGAGGCGATGGCGATCGGCTATCAAGGCGTGCAAATGGGCACCCGCTTCATCGCCAGCCAAGAGGCCGCAGCGCACGCCGATTACAAAGACGCCATCCTCGCCGCCAAAGCCACCGACATCGTGCTCACCGAAAAAATCTCCGGCGTTCCCGTGTCGGTGATCAACACCCCCTACATCGAAAAGATGGGCCTCAAGGCCGGCTGGCTCGCCCGCAAGATGTTGCGCGGTCGTAAAACCAAGCACTGGATGCGCACCTTCTACACGATTAAGTCCGCGATCAAATTGAAGAAATCGAACTTGAAGGGCGCCAGCTACCGCGACTTCTGGCAAGCGGGCAAAAGCGTCGAACGGATCGACCGCGTTCAAAGTGTGGCTGAGATCATGGACGAACTGGTCGGGATCGAGTCGAGTTCTGAGCCAAAAACGCGCAGGTAATTTAGAATTCATTCTGAATTTGTCGTGACGGAATTTATTCCGGCCGCACGCTGTTTGAAGGCCGTGGGCGGTGGAATGAATTCCACCACGACGAACGCCGAATAAATTCCGCGTTACCTACACCTTGGCCCGGCGGGGAAAAGGATTTGTCACGTTCCCCCCCGACAAAATCGGTACCTTGAACCAGAACCAACACATCCGTGACCGCCCGCCATCTCACCCTCGCCACCGCCCTGCTCGCCCGGCTGCCTGCTTGCATCGACTAAGGCGAAAACAATCGAACAGAATTAACCGGCATGGTTCAACACGGCCATGCCAGAGATCGATTACGTGGATATGAGCCGGCGGCAGCAGGCAGAAAAACGCTGTTGCCAGAGCTTTTGGGCCGGAGCGGTCCTTCTCTTGCTCCCCACGGCTGGCTTCGTGGGGATCCTTCTCATGGACACATTCGCGAACTCTGGTCCCGGCCTTAAAGGGCCGAGTGGTTTGATGAGGCTCGGCTTTTGGCTGATATTATTCCTCAGTATCTTTCCCGGTTGTCTCTTCAGTTTTCCTTCAATCGTGAACGCAATGCTCGGCTTACGAGACATCAAACATGACACGGGCGCACAAACGGCCCGGTTCTACGGGCGTTGTGCCATCGTCTTTAACGTGATCCACGCAGGGATTCCGTTGGTTGTTCTCGTCCAGCTGGCCACCAATAATTTGATATAAACAGTGTTGCAATGTCGCAGGTCAACGAAGCCGACGCCGCACCCTCTAGGACGAACCACGGAGTGGTGGCAAGACAGTAGCGCCGGGTGGAGCGAGGCACGAGCGGAACCCGGGGTAGCCGATAAGCCTGATGAGCCGACCGGTCTGCTCCTCTGCAAGGACTCTTCGCTTCTGGTCCGGTCGGAACGGCTCCATGGCTCCTACACGTTGCCCACAAGCTGACCAAGGTGGAACGCAGTCGAGGAAAACAGCTCACTCGTAATGAGCAGGTCATCGGTTCGAATCCTAACATCAACCGTGTCACGTTCCCCCGCCAAAATCGGTACCTTGAACCAGAACCAACACATCCGTGAACGCCCGCCATCTCACCTTCGCCACCGCCCTGCTCCCCATCGGCCTCCTCGCCACCGCCCTGCTCGCCGCCTGCCTGCTTGCACTGCCGGCTGCCGCCTCGAACCCGTTCCGGGACATCGTGCAACCCGCCTTCGCCGCGCACTGCATCCAATGCCACGGCAAAGACGGCAAGGTGAAGGGCAAGGTCAACCTGCTCGAACTCGACAGCGCCGCCAAGTTGCAAGCCAAGCCCGAACTGCTCGAGACGCTGATCGACGTGATCGCCTTCCAGGAGATGCCGCCCGAGGACGAACTGCAGCTCACCAAGCAGCAACGAACCGCCCTCGCCGAGGCGCTCGAAAAGATCTACGCCGCCTCCGACAAAGCCGTGCCGCACGCGCCGATCCGACGGATGAACCGCTTTCAATACAACAACGCGGTGGTCGACTTGTTCGAACTCAATCGAGTCGTGTTCGCGCTCCCCGAACGCATGCTGCGCGAGGTGAAACCCTACTTCGATCCGGCCTCCGGCAGCATGCCGACCAACGTCCTCGTCGGCAGCCGCCCGCTCGGCAAATCGCAACTCATCGAACCGCGCCTCGCCGGCGTCGCCCCCTTCCCGCAGGACCTGCGCGCCGAACACGGCTTCGACAACCGCGGCGACCACCTCTCCTTGTCCACCATGTTGCTCGAGTCCTTCATGCAACTCAGCCAATCGGTGGTCGACAGCAACGACTTCTCCGAACGCAACGTCGGCATCTGGAACGCGTTCTTTCTCGAACCCAAAGCCGAAGCAAAAACCAACGCCGAGAAACCTGCGCCCGACTACGCCACCATCGTCCCCGAACGTCTCGCCCCGTTCCTCCGCCGCGCCTTCCGCCGCCCCATCCCGCCCGAACTACTCGACCGCTACAGTGCCCACGCCCTGAGCCGGATCGAACAAGGTCTGCCGTTCACCGACGCCATGAAAGAGGTCGCCTCCGCAGCCATCGCCTCGCCGCGGTTCCTCTATCTCTACGACAGCGCCGGCCGACCATCTGCGGACCAAGAAGAGTCGACCACGGCATCCGTCCACGTCGACCCCTTCGACCTCGCCAACCGCCTCTCCTTCTTTCTCTGGGGCAGCATTCCCGACGACGAACTGCTCGACCGCGCCGCCGACGGTTCGCTCAACGACCGCGCCCGCCCCGAGGTGCTCGATGGGCAGATCGCGCGCATGCTGCGCGACAAAAAAACCAAGCGCTTCTGCGACAGTTTTCCCGCGCAATGGCTCCAGCTCGAACGCATCATTTCCTCCACCCCGGACCCCAAACACTTCCCCGGCTTCTACTTCGCCAAGTACCGCACCAGCATGTACATGATGATGGAACCGCTGCTGTTGTTCGAAACCGTGTTCGTCGAAAACCGCTCGATCCTCGAGTTCATCGACTCCGACTATACCTATCTCACCGACCCGTTAAAAAAGTATCTCGACACCGGCAAAGGCGGCGGCAACCCGGGCCGGATCCAGTTCAAGCGAGAGGCCATCGACGACCGGCGCAAAGGCGGACTCATCACCACCGCCGCCACCATGACCATGACCTCCGGCCCGGAACACAGCAACCCGATCACCCGCGGTGCCTGGCTGCTCACGGTGTTCTTCAACGACCCGCCCGATCCCGCGCCCGCCGATGTTCCCCCGCTGTCCGAAAAGCCACCGAAAGGCGAAGAACATCTCACCTTGCGCGAACGCCTGTCCGCCCACCGCGAACGCGCCGACTGCGCCGGCTGCCACGAAAAAATCGATCCGCTCGGCTTCGCCCTCGAAAACTACGGACCCACCGGACGCTGGCGCGACACCTACGAAAACGATCGCAAAGTCGACATGCAAGGCACCCTGTTCCGCACCCGCAAGTTTGAAAATGTGATCGAGTTTAAAGATGCCATCCTCGCCGAAAAAGAACGCTTCGCCCGCGCCTTCTCCGAACACGTGCTCTCGTTCGCGCTCGCCCGCTCCATCGCCCCCGCCGACGACGCCTCGCTCGATCAAATCACCGCCGCGGTTGTCGCCGACGGCTTCAAGTTGCAAACCGTTCTGAGTGAAGTCGCCAAAAGCGAGGCCTTCCGCACCAAGTCCACCGAGTCCGCCCCGGCGGAATAAGTTGCTGTAGAGAGGACCTGTAGGATAGAATTTTATTGGGTCAGACCGTCTGCCGTGTTGGTGGCTTGGATTTCCAAAACCCGCCAAGCAAGCTTGTCCGAACTCAAAAAAGCGTTGCAGCCGAGCGCAACCAGATTCAGAACCCACGAATATTTTACATAGCCGAACGCCACAGGCCTTTGGTAGGTTCAAGATGTCATGAACCCAGAAAACCCTGCTCCGCCTCCCGCTCCACCAACCGCTCCGCCAACCGCTCCACCAACCGCTCCACCAACCGCTCCGCCAACCGCTCCACCAACCGCTGAGCCCCCGCACCAAGCCGCCGCACCAGCCCCTCAAACCTCCGGCCTGGCGATCAGCGCCATGATCTGCGGTCTCCTTTCCTTGTTCCTGTTTTTCACCGTGTTCCCAGCGGCAATACTCGCCACTGTCGCGATTGTCCTCGCCGCCGTTCATCTCTTTTCCAAAAACCGCGCCATTGGACGCAACCTGTCCATCGCCGGAATCGTTTTCGCGATCATCGCCCTCGCGGTCGCAGGAGTCTTTGCCTCGTGGGTTGTCGACAAAACCAAGCAGGCGACCGACAACGTCGCCGACATCAAGGATGCAATCTCCGAGGTCACAGGGAATGCATCGGTCATCGCCGACACCATCGAGCAACTCCCCGGCGACAACGAGGAGGCCGCCACCATCGCCAAAAATCTCAACACCCCTATCGAGTCGCTCGAACACCTAGATCACCTCGACATCGGCAGCTTGCTCGGCACCCTTTCAAATCCCGACGACCCCGCCAACGCAAGCAACTACAACGCGTTGGTCGAACAAATTAGCAATGAGGAGACCTTGAAGGAGCTCGAAAAGCTCGGACTCGAAGGACTCGGCTCCACCCTCGAAAATTTTGGCGCGCAGTTCCGGGAACTGAACGAACTCCTCGCAGAATGAGCCCAAACGACCCCGAAATACGTATGGCAAACTCTTGCCATAGAGTGGCAAAGCTTTGCCATAGTGTGGCAGACTTTTGCCATACGATGGCAGACCTTTGCCATAACCGTCTGGCGCTCTGGGTCACTCTCGCCACGCTCTTTTTCAGCCTTCCTAGCCTCGCCCAAGCGCCGGTTCGAACGACCCCGCTGCCGCCGTTCACCGGCGACAAGGTCATCCAGATTTCGGGCATCGAAGGGAATTTTGAAAGCGTCATTGGCACCATCGCCGACGTCGAGAAAACCTCCCAGCAAAGTTACTGGGTCGTCATCATCCGTTCCGCCGGCCCCGGCAACTGGGCGACCCGCGACTACGCCAACCAGCTCGCACAAAAATGGAAGCCGCACATCGATATCGAACGCTCGGTGGTCATCGTGCTCTGCGTCGACGAACGCGCGCTCGCCATCCACGCCGGCACCGTCCTCCAAGACCGCCTCGGCCTCCAAGGGCAACGCGTCGACCGCGAAATCGTCAAACCCTTCTTCATTCCGCTCGCGTCCGAACTCGATTACCCCGGTGCCCTCAACCAGCTCATCCCCGGCATCGAACAATGGATCACCATCCGCGAACAACAATCGCGGGTCGATGTCGAAACCGCCAAGCGTCGCCAACAACGCGTGCGCGAAGAGGCCGCCCGCCACCTGCTCACCACCCGCGACCTGATCAAGGCCCTGCGCGCCGACCTCAAACGCTATCCCGATTTTACCTCCGCCGGCGCCGCCGGCTTGGTCACTCTCGCCGACGACTCGGAAAGCCAGCTCGCCCCACTCGCCACCCGGCTGAAAGTCATGGGTAGCGAAGACCAAGTCCTGGCCGAAACGCTTGCGCTCGAGCAGGCGATCTCCAACGCCCGTAAGAATGTCGGCGAGATCGTTTCCGCCCAGTCCGACGCCGCGCTCAAGCTGGAAGCGCTGGAGCCCGGACTCCGCCAAGAGGAGGCGGCCTTGCAAAAACTGCAAGAGTCCAGCGGGGTGCCGATCGCCTCTGCCAGCACGATGATCGACGAGGTCGACCTGCTCATCGGCGCCACCCGCAAACACATCGCCCGCGAACCCATCCAAGCCCTGACCTCCGCGCTCAACGCCGAACGCGCCTTGGAAAAACTGCAGCGCCACCGCACCGAACTGATCAGCATCCAGTCCGAGGTCGCCGAGCAAGCCGGCGCGCTGAAACCTAAACTCGTGGCCTACCAAGCCACCATGACCGAACGCAAAGACGCGGGCTTACGCGTCGACGAAAACCATGCCCGCGAACTCGAAGCCATGATCAGCACGCGGTTGGATGATGCCGTTAAAGACCGTTCGCGATTGAGCGCGTTCCACGAACGCGCCGACCAGATTCTCGCCGAGTCCACCGAGGAACTGAGCCGCCACCGAACCAAAACCCGCACCGTCCCGCTCGCCGCCCTCGGCCTGCTGTTACTCGGACTCCTCGGCGCCGCTATCGGCTTGCTGGTGCGCAAAGACCGTTGGAAGAAAAAGGCCACCGGCGTCTATGAACCCTACAACCGCGAAGTGGTCGACCTGCTCGACGAACTCGACCACTTTAAACGCCGCCATGAGCTGTTGCCCTTTTCCAACCCGGACTTCACCGAACCGATTTCCGGCAAGTCCCTCGAACTGTACCAACAACTCGAATCGCGTCAGGAAGGCTTGCGCCAAGACTGGGTACAGCTGATGGACAAGCGCGCCCTCGCCGAAGACCTAGTCGAAACCAAAACCGCCTTCTCGCCGCAGCCCTACCGCGAAGTGGTCAGCCTCCTCGAACGCGACGACATCAAGCAACGCACCCAGGAAGGCTACGCCGAGTGCATCAGCGATTTGCAAAAGCTCGAAGAGGCCCACGAAACTTCCAAGGCCCTGCTCGCGGAAGTCGACGAGAAAACAAACCGGGTCGGCGCACAGCTCGGTGAGATCGAACAAGCCAAACTCAGCACCGCGCCCTACGAGCCCGAACGCGAAGCACTCGAAGACGCCACCGAACATGCACGTGAAACGATCATCGGCGACCCGCTCGGCACCGGCGAAGCATTAAAAGTGACCAGCGAACGCCTCAGCGCCCTCGGCAAATGGACCGAAACCATTCTCAGCCACCAGCAAGGCTGCACCGAACTGCGCAGCAAGCTCGACGCCGCGCGCAAGACCATCGACAAGCGCCGCGCCGAAGGTCTGCTGCTGGTCGAGGAGGAAGGCAACCCTGACCCGATCTGGGAACAAGGCGACGCCGAACAACGCGAGACGGTTACCGCGCTCGATGGCGGTGACCACGAGATGGCCGAACAACATCTCCACTCTGGATTCGGCTGCTGGGAGGAATCGCTCGACCGGATCAAACGCCAGCAGGAGGCACGCGCGTTCTGTGCCCGCGAAATCCCCGCCCTCAGCCGCGAACTCGAACGACTCGACAAGATGCTCGGCAAAGCCGAGGCCGATCAAAAGCATCTCGAAGCCAGTTACGATCCGGCGTCGTGGACCGACGTGGCAAAAAATTTCAGCATGTCCGACACCCTGCTCAAGCGCCTCGAACCACTGATCGCCGAATGCAAAGAATCGGCTTCCGCCGAGGTGCAACAGTACTTTCATGCCGCCGATTTGGTCATCCAGGCGCAGCGCCGCGAACACCAAACCAACTTCCTGCTCGGTGCGATCTCCGACCGACGCGAAGCGATCGACGCGCTCGCCCCCGAGTGCATGCGCGGACTCGGTCAGGCCGAGTCCGACATCGACACCGTCGACGCCCTGTTGCGCAAACACCACCGCGTGGTCTCCAAGGAATCGCTCAACGACTTCCGCGAGTTGCGCAACGTTCAGGAAGAAGCCGAGGGCGGCACCCGCGCGCCGCGTCCGCACTGGCCGCGCGTGAAAGCGCAATTGGCGCACGTTACCGCAGCCGCAGACGATCTGCGCGGGCAGATGAAGCGTGAAATCGCGGCGCACGAAGCCTTCCGCAGCGCCATGCAAGGAGCCGAAGGCCGCGTAGGCGAGGTTGCCCGCTTCCTTGGAATGCATCGCGACGACCGCGCCCTCGCCAACCGCGTATACCGCGATGCCGCAGAAGCCTATAAATCGGCACAGCAGGAGGGCCGGGAGAATCACGCCGACTGGTTGCGCCTGATCGACCGGACTCGGGATATCGAAGAGGCGCTCACCCGGGCGGAAACCTTGGGTAAGAAAGATGTGCGCCTCGCCGCCGAGGCGCGCAGCGCGATGAAACGCGCCAACGCGGATATCGCGCACGCGCGTTCGTACCACCGCGAAGGTGTCTCCGCCGATACCACCGATGCGCGTTCGCGCTACGATGCGGCGAGGAAGGCGTATCGGGAAAAGGATTACGAGGAGTCGGTTCAGTATGCAGTCAATGCCTCGCGCAGCGCCAACCAATCGCTGGCCACCGCCGAAGCACGCGCGCGTGCCATCCGTCGCCGCCAAGACGAACTGCGCCGCCGCCGAGAACTCGCGCGGCGGCGAACGGGGAACCGGTCCCATGGCGGCGGCTACGGAACGGGGCTACCGATCCAGATCGGCCGCCTTGGCATCAGCGCAGAAAATGACGAGGACCAAGAGCGTGAGGAAAATCGCAAGCGTTCCAACCGAAAACGCGGCTTCCGCCGATCGAGTTCGGGCACATCGGAAAGCAGTTGGGGCAGCGGAGCGAGTCAGAGCAAATGGTAAGTTTCATTATCGCAAAGATCCTGCCTGCCGTTCTGCTCGTGTGCTTGTTCGCCGGATGTTCTGGGAAGAGTTCAGCCCAAGAGGAAGGGCCACCGGAAACACGCGTCCCCGAACCGGTGGCCCCGATGCCTGAACCCACCGAACTGACCTTGAACGCCAACGAGCCTTCCCGTGTCGAACTGCGCAAAATCGGAACGGCAGCCTGGACCTTACACTTCAACCGGCAGCCGTTCTTCGTCAAAGGAATGGGCGGTTCGGATCACCTCGAGAAAGCCGCCGAACTCGGCGCGAACGCCATCCGCACCTGGGGCATCGATGGCGACACGCCCGACATTCTCGAACGCGCCCAACAGAACAACATCACCGTCACGCTCGGTTACTGGATGGGCCACAAACGCCACGGGTTCAATTACCACAACCCGCAGGCGGTGGCGCGGCAGAAACAGAAAGTGCTGGCGGCGGTTCGGCAGTACAAGGACCATCCGAGTCTGTTGTTCTGGGGCGTCGGCAACGAGGTCGAGACGGGGCAAGAGCATGATCCGAAAGTGTGGCAGGCGATCAACGACGTGGCCAAGGCGATCAAAGAAATCGACCCGCACCACCCTACCCTGATCGTCATCGCCGAACTCAACGGCGGCAAGAATCTGGAACACATTCGCGATCATTGTCCCGACATCGACATCATCGGCATCAACGCCTACGACAGCGCCCATGATGTGGTCGCGCGCTATCGCGCGTTCGGGCTGGGCAAACCTTGCCTCGTGACCGAGTACGGCCCGCCGCTTTATAAGAAGGACAATTTCGGCATGGTCGCCGAACCGAGTTCGACCGCGAAAGCGGCGCAGTACGCCGCGATCTACAAGGCGGCCATCACCGACCATCCAGATCTTTGCCTCGGCGGCTATAGTTTTATTTGGGGCAGCAAAACGGAAATGACCGACACCTATTTCGGCCAGCTTTTGCCCGGCGGCGAACGGCTGGCGCAGGCCGAGGTGTTTCATCGGCTGTTCGATTCTAAAATACCGCTGGCCAATCGCTGTCCGCACGTTTCCGGTGGCGGCTTGAAGACCACGCCGTCTTCGCGGGTCGCGTTATTGGGCGAACCGCTGAACGCCACGTTCGAGGTGACCGACCCCGACGGCGATCCGCTGCGCTACCGGTTCGAACTGAAAACCGAACTCGGTCCTACCGTTGGCGGCGACCACCTTCACTCGAAGAAGAATCTCGGCAAAGCGCTCCAGCACGAAGGCCCGAACGCGAAGACCGTTCGCGTTCAACCAACCGCCCTCGGAAAATACCGGCTGTATGCGTATGCCTTCGACGGCAAGGGTAATGCCGCGACCGCTTCGACGACGGTCTTGGTGAAGCAACCGGTCACGAGCAAACCAGCGCCCAAGATGCTCTTGCCACATGCGATCTACGCCGAGTCCGGGGAACGTTCGGCCTATGTGGCGAGCGGGGCGATGGGCGACAAGAATGGCGCCATCCGCATGACCTTCGACAGCAAAGACCAACCGAAGGTCGGCAAGGTCTGCCTGCGGGTCTTTGCCCCCGCCGGTGCCTGGTCCGGCATGAATTGGCAGCACCCGGCGAACGACTGGGGCGAACGCGAAGGCGGCTTCGACGCGACCGGCGCCACGGCGCTTCGCTTCTGGGCCCGAGGCGCGTCCGGCGGCGAAGCCATCACCTTTGCAATCGGCGGTATCGGTCCGCAAGCGCGTTTCTCGGATTCCGCGCACGTGCAGAAAGTCATCAAGCTGAGCAAAGAATGGAAGCCGTATTCGATTGACCTGCGAGGTAAGGATCTCAGCCGGATTAAGACGCCGTTTCATTGGTCCTGCTACGACGCGAACAAGGACATCGTGTTCTATTTGGATGAGGTTCAGATCGTTCGGGAGCGGTGAGATGGATTTATTTCAGATGCTGATTGGGCTGAGCGGCTCGCTGCATCCACTGGCGAATTCAGATTTTTTCAATGCTCCGTCAAAGACGGGCGACTCAAACAAAGACAAAAAACTTTATCGCGAGGCGCGAAGGCGGAAAGTGGTCGAATCGATGGGGTCCAGATTCACGCAGGAAATGGTTCGGATCATTTCGAGTGACGCGCCGGCGGTTCCGGAGGGGCACGACATTTACGGGGCCATCCTGTTCGAGTTCGAAGCGTTTTTACCCCTGCTCGATCCAACTGGAATTGAGCGGGTTCAATCGGCGGCGGCGAAGCTGCAAGGTCGTCCGACGCGCAAGCCCTTCGCGATTGCAACCCTGTTCAAGTTTCCCTCGGACGACACCTATCGCTGGCTACGGGACCAGTTGCAAACGGGGTTGAACCCAGAAGATCTCGTTTTGCTCATCGATTACTTGCTTGAATTGGACAGCAACGAGTCCGTGGCGTTTTCCCGAGAGCTATTGGTATTTCTCGAGAGCGGCAGGAATCAAGACCCTAACGTTCAGAGGGAGATTCTTCTGCTGAAAATTCATGTCGAACGTTCGAACGCCTAAAAGTTTGTCGGAGTTCGGTGGTACAACTGGTCAACCGCGATGGCTGGCTGGTGCCAAGCCCCAACGTGGCGAGATCACGCAGGGCGGGATAGCCCGCGGGTGGGGTGAGGTACGAACGAAACCCCGGGATTGTCCGGAGTTGACCGAGGCGCCCCAAGGGGGGGCGACAAAAGCTCGCACAAAAAAATCTGATTGTCTTCCCCCGTTGGGGAATCTCATCACCCCCACCTCAACCCGGGGCTGCGCTCATCCCGCCAAAGCGAGATTCGCTGACCCCAGTTGCTATAATATCTCGCCCGCTTTGGGGCTTCCCTCAAGACGTTGGAAACCTGACATGACATCATCGCGGAAGACCCGGAGCACACGGAATTTCGGGTGCGGTCAAAACCATCCGCCTTGGTCTCCGCTCAAGGTTTTCACCATGCGTCGCCCGACCAACGGCAGTCGCGGTAAAACCGGCAAGACTACATCCCGTCCGATGCCCCGAATCCTTCCCCGCGATTGGAAAAAGGGCGTCAGGAGCCCCGTTAATTGTCGGTAGTATCTCAACTTGGAAGAACGTCGTTTGGTGTACGCACGACAAGCTTGCTCGAACTCGTTCGTTTCCTGCAACGCGTCGGCGAACGTCTCCGCGTCTTCGAGTGCGAGATTGACCCCTTGACCAAGGTGGGGACTCGTCGCGTGCGCGGCATCGCCGAGAAAAACCACGTTATCGCCATGCCATTTGCGCATGGTCACATTTCGATAGGTCCCAAAAGTGAGCGCCTCAAAGCTGTCGAAGGCGTTCACCATCGTCTCCGCTTGCGGGCAAAGTCGACAGGCTTCGTCTTTCCACTCAGCCAAACTCGAACGCTGAAGGGCCGGCCACGACGCTTTCGGTAGCCCCCAGAAAAAACTAGATTCGCCACCGCCAATCGGCAGCAGACCGAGCAAGCGGTGCGTCCCATCGACGACCTGATACAGCTCGCCGGGTTGAAAGTCGCAGCGGCCCGTTGTCCAAAGCGCCCCGTAGTCATACTCGCGCACACGCGAAACGATGTTGCTTCGTTCCCGCAAGGCCGACCGCGAACCGTCGGCGGCGATCAGAAAGTCAAATCCGGATACCGACGAACCGCCCTGTTCCGATTCCAAGCTCACCGTGCCAGTCCCCGGCTCGATCCCAACCACCCGAACCCCGGTGCGAATTTCAACACCGCGTTCGATGCATTGATTCATCAGGCTCTCAAACAGGCGACCCCGATGAACGCCAAGCGAGTAAACCGCGTCGTCATATTTGCCGAACTCAATTCGAACGAGGTCACGCCCCGAAGGAAGTTTGGCCGTCATCCCGTTTAGGCGTTGCGAGGCGGCACTCAAGGACGCCAGCAGCCCCATCCGTGTGAGGACGCGTTGCCCGCTGGCTTGCAACATGATGCCGGCTCCGACAGGTCGGCACACCTGGGTTTGTTCGAAGATGGTAACCGCATGACCCTGGTCCCTGAGCAGGCTGGCGACCGCCGCTCCGGCGATGCCACACCCGGCGACAGCGATGTTCAACGGCACCTCGAACCCCCGCAGTGGTACCGGACGACCCCGAGCCCCGGCTTCGTGCTTTGCTGAGTCCTCAGGTGTCGCGACCCCGAACCACTTCCACCGCCACGCTGCGCGCAAAGCGCAAGGCGCCAGGTTTATCGACGCAGACGGTGGCGCGCTGCACCTTGTCGGAATGTCCCAGACAGATGTTGGCGATTCCATCCGCCATGGTTTCGATCAGTCCGAACTCGCTGGGTTCGACAAAATTGATAATCTGCTTGGTGAGCGATTTGTAGTCGACCGCGTCCTCGATGCGGTCGGAGGCGGCGGCGGTGGTGAACGGTTCGCAGTCCAGGGTGACGTTAATCACCACGTCCTGTTTGTTGTCGCGTTCGAAATCGAAGATGCCGATGATGCAGCGGAGCGCCAGATCCCGGATATAAATTCTATCCATTACAGTCTATGTTTTGCGTTATAATCGGTTAAGCTAGGCCACACTGCTACGATAGTATAGAGATGATTAAAACAAGGAACGTTGCACAATCCGCCCCGCCAGCCCTCGCTGGCCAACCCCGCCTGCCCCGCCCCCCTCGGTGGAACCCCGGCGTCGCCGCCTTGGTGGCCCTGCTTTCGTGGTCTTGTGGCCTGCTCAACGGGTTCGCCCAACCGGCGAACTCGTTCGACCTGAGGACGAACAATACCGCCAAGGCCGCCGAACCCGGCGCAGCGGACAACGCAGCGGACAACGCCGCGGACAACGCAGCGGACAACGCAGCGGACAACGCCTCCGACCCCGCCAAAAAGAACGCGGCGAAGAAAGCCACCAATCTGGACGGCAAGAAAGTCGTGCTCATCCCGATCGAACAGGAGATCGACCACCCCGTCCTCTATCTCGTTCGCAATGGTGTCGACAAGGCGAAGAAGATCAACGCCGATGCGGTGATCCTGAACATGGACACGCCGGGCGGACGTGTGGATGTGATGATGGATATTGTCCGCGCGCTCGACGAACTCACCTGCCCGGTAATCACCTATGTGCATGGCGACGCCTACTCGGCTGGCGCGCTGATCGCGATGTGCACCGATGAAATTTACATGAACGAGACCGCCTTTCTCGGCGACGCCATCGCCATCATCTACGGACCCGGCGGTGTTCAGACCCTCGACGATGCCACGCGCGAGAAACTCACCGCACCGCTCGACAGCTTCGCCCGCACCTACGCCGCCAAGGTCGGACGCGATCCAGACATCGTCACCGCGATGATCCGCCCAGAATTCAGCTTGAAGATGTCTGAGATTCCCGGCGTCACCAATACCGTGGAGATCTGCAAGGCGGGCAAGATCCTCGTGCTCAACAGCCAGGAGGCGCGCCAGAATGTGGTGGTCAACAACCAACGCGTGCCGCTGGTCTCCAACGGCACCAAGGCTTCCGTCGCCGAGGTGCTCGTCGCGATCGGACTTCCTCAGGCGCAGGTGGTTCCGCTCAAGATCGTCTGGGCGCATTCCTTTGCCCGCATCGTCACCTTCATCGCCCCGATCCTGATGATTCTGGCGCTGGCCTTTTTCAAACAGGAGATCGCGACGCCCGGCTTCGGTGTGTTCGGCCTGCTTGGCTTTCTCTGCCTGATTCTGCTGTTCTACGGCCACCGGGTCGCCGGACTCGCCGGCTACGAGGAGATCATTCTGTTCGCACTCGGCATGGCCTTCATCGGCTTCGAAGTCTTCGTGATTCCCGGCTTCGGCATCGCCGGTATTATCGGCATCGTCATGATCCTCACTTCGATGTTCATGGCGATGGTTCGTTTCCTGCCCTCTTCGGTGTCCTCGCCGGGCTCGGGTTCGAAGTGGATTCCGAATTTCAACAACATCGCCAATCTGGATGCGGCGTTGATTAATATGCTCATTGCAATGGTCGGCATGTGCGGTGTGATTATGGCACTCGCCGCCGTGCTGCCGAAGATGAAAGCAGCCAAACGCCTGACGCTGGAAACGGCAACGTCCACCGCTGCCGGTTATACTGGCAGCAGCGACCAACCACTGTCCGCCGGCGAACACGGCATCGCGCTCAGCCGCCTCCGCCCCGCCGGCAACGCCGAGTTCGACGGAAACGTCTACGATGTGTTCACCGAGGGTGAATACGTGGAGAAAGGCAGCGCAATTCGCGTCTTGTCCTCGAAGGGCAACCGCATCATTGTGGAATCCATCGAACCCTCTAAATCCTAATATCCCACCGTGATCTCCCTCCTCATCGGCCTGATTGTAATCGGCATCGTCCTCATCACCTTGGAGATTTTTCTTCCGGGGGGGATCCTCGGCATTCTTGCCGCCATCTGCTTTATCGCCGCCGTGATCATCGCGTTCAAAGAGGGCGAGGATAGCACGCTCGGTCTCATCACCCTCGGCGGCGTGTTGTGCATCGGCATGGCCTACCTCTTCTTCTTTACCGTGTTGATGCCTCAAACCAAAATGGGGCAGCGCTTTTCTTTGCAGACCAACATCGACGGGAAAGGCACCAGCGATACCCAAAATTTACTCTACCGCGAGGGCGTCGCTCTCACTGATTTACGCCCTGGCGGGATCGCCCGGATCGAAGGCGAACGCATTGATGTCGTCGCGGTCGTCGGCTATCTGTCCAAAGGATCGACCCTCCGCGTCGTCGAAATCGACGGTTCTCGGATTTCGGTCCAAGAACTCCCCGCGGTGAATGCCGATCCTCCCGGACACCAGCCTTCGACGCCTGCGGACAACTTACCCCCGCCAGACAATCCGGTCACCGACCTTCCCCAATTTTAGGACGCCATGTTTTTCACCACCCTCGCGCTCTTTCTCAAATCGCCGTTCGGCAGCTTGTTGACGCTCGACGACTCGATCGAGCAGAAGGGAACGAAGGACCGCAGTGCCCTCTTGAACACGGAAGGCGAGGCCGTCACCGATCTGCGACCAGGCGGCCGCGCCGTGTTTGACGGGCATCGTGTTGACGTGACTGCGCAGACAGGATATGTCGCTTGCGGAAGCCATATCCGGGTGATCAAAGTTCAAGGCAACCAGATTACCGTCAAAGAAATTCAACCCACCTAAGAAGACCCAAGGAAACTCATTATGAATCTTATGCTCGCTGCCAGCCCCGTCGTTATCGGTATCGTTATCGTGGTGGGGATTTTCTTCCTCATCATCCTCTCGATCTTCCTCTCCTTCGTCAATATTTGGGTCCGGGCTTTCACCTCAGGTTCGCGGGTGAGCTTCACCAACCTCATCGGCATGAAGCTTCGCGGCATCAAACCGAAGACCATCGTCGACGCCCGTATTCAGGCCGAACGTGCCGGCATCGACATGCCGACTGGCCCGCTCGAAGCCCACTATCTTGCTGGCGGCAACGTCATCAATGTCTGCCGAGCCCTGATCGCCGCCGACAAAGCCAATCTCGAACTCGACTTCGAACGCGCCGCCGCCATCGACCTCGCCGGTCGTGATGTGTTCGAAGCGGTGCGCACCTCGGTGAACCCGAAAGTCATCGACTGCCCCGACCCGCACGGCGGCACCAACATGCTCGACGCCGTGTCGCGCGATGGTATCCGCCTGCTGGTCAAAGCCCGCGTGACGGTCCGCGCCAACCTCGAACGCCTCGTCGGTGGTGCCACCGAAGAAACCATCATTGCCCGTGTCGGCCAGGGTATTGTCTCGGCCATCGGCTCCTCCTCGACCTATAAGGACGTGCTCGAGAACCCGGACAACATTTCGCAGAAGGTGCTCGGCGCCGGACTCGACGCCCAGACCGCGTTCGAAATTGTGTCCATCGATATCGCCGATGTGTCCGTGGCCGGCGTCACCGACGTGGCCAACGTTGGTGCGCTGCTCGAGACCGAACGCGCCGAAGCCGATAAGAAACTCCGTCAGGCCGAAGCCGAAGGCCGTCGCGCCATGGCCATCGCCACCGAGCAGGAAATGAAAGCCGCCGTGCAAGAAATGCAGGCCAAAGTGATCGAGGCCCAGTCCGAAGTGCCCAAGGCCATCGCTGGCGCGTTTAATTCCGGCAACCTCGGCATCATGGACTTCTACCGCATGCAGAACATCCTCGCCGACACGGCCATGCGCGAATCGCTCAGCGAAGGTGAATAACCCGTGAGCCTGTCTCTCTTACCGGGGCCGATGCTGGCCCAGATTGATCCCGGCTTCATCATCTGGATCGTGATCATTGCTATTTTCGGCCTGAGCAATCTGCTCAAGGCCGGCAAGAAGCAGCAGAAAAAACCGCCGCCACGACGCACCTCCAAACCGCCGCCGCGGAGGCCGCACCAACAAGGCGGCGGCAGGGCCACGCCACCGCCGCGTCCCGCGCGCAACGCGCCGAGTACGCATGACGTTCGGATGCAGCAAGCGCGCGAACGCGCCCAAGACGAGCGGGACGCACGTGACAGCAAGCGCGCCGCCACCGCGCGCAACCAACAGGCGCCGCAAGGCAAAGTCACCCGCGCGCAACAACAGCAGCAACAACGGCAGCAACAAGCGCCGCCGCCGCGCACTGGATCGCGTCCGCCGTCGATGGAAGAGCAGATGCGTCAGCTCTACGAACAGATGACCGGCCAGCCCGCCGGCAACAAACCGTCCCGTCCGCCACCGGACCGGCGGATCACGGTGAAACCCAAGCAAGCGCCCGCGCCAGACCCCAGATTGAAGGTCAAGCCACCCGCGCCGACGTCGGTCCCGCCGCCCGCAGCACCTGCGGCTCCAACCGCACCGAGTGAAGAAGATGCCTTCGCCATGGTCGAGGAGATCCAGGATCTCATGACCGCGCAGGAGAGCATGGATCATCACACCGGCGGCAAGCACAACACCATGGGCACCCGTTCGATGTTGATCGATCTCGGCAAACTCAACCTGCCACTGATGCGGATCCCGATCATGGCGATCGACACCGTCGACAACGCCGCCAAGCGTCCCGACCTGCGCAACAAGAAGGTGCTGCGTTCGGCCGTGCTCGCCCGCGTGATCCTAGAAAAACCCAAAGCAATGCAGGCATCTCCGAACGAGGACGCCGAGCAGATTTGAGCCTGGAGGGACGCCGGCCTCGGCGTCCGCAGGTGTGAGGAGGACCGAGGGTGCGCAAATTCTTCATCATTTGCATCGTCGTTGTGCTCCTGATCGCCGGCGTCCTCACGGGTATCTGGCATGCGTTCTCTCCTGCTTCGCAGAGGATCGAATCCAGCAATCTCACCGACGTTCTCTTCTACAGCGCCACCTACGACAAACGAGATGGCTTTGGAGAAAGTGTATTCGTCAAAACCGACATTAACATGGGGGACCCCATATTTCCTCCCCGCGAGAAGGATGACCGTCGGTTTGGAATCGTCTTAGCGAGAGAACCGTTTTCGGACGACCCGGATCTTCATCGCTATCGGTATCCGGCGATTCATTTTTCCTCGCCTTGGTTGGTCTGCCACTCCGTACCGCTCGATCAAACGAATGCATTTCTACAAGGCAGCAACCTCTGGAACCATCTCGATCACTACGACCGGAACACATACGACACCGAACCGCTTTTGCGCTCCGACCGCATCCTCGCGAAGTGGGCGAATCGCGATTTTTTCACCAGCGAAAAGGACCGAGCGTTCCTGCGCGGAAAAGGTTTCAGCTTGGTCCCCGCCAGACGCCTTCCCCAGGTAACCAAACCATGATTGAAGCGGACGGCTATTCGATCGTCCGCAACGCGATTGTGAAGGAGACCATCGCAGAACTCCGCCTCGAAGTCGAACGTCTTGTCGAAGTTGTGCCGGATCGAGCCTACGGAATCCGCGACCTGTTCACCCATTCCCCGCGCATCGCCGAACTCGGTCGATCCCAAGCGCTGTGCCAGCACTTGCCCGATCTGCGACTCGCCCCGATTCGGGCGATCCTGTTCGATAAAATTCCGGGCAGTAACTGGAAGGTACCGACCCATCAGGATCTGACCATCGCGGTGCGCGTACGCCACGACATTGACGGCTACGGCCCGTGTTCGTTCAAAGCCAATATTCCGCATGTCCAACCGCCGATGGCGCTACTCGAAGGGATGGTGACCTTACGCCTCCACTTGGACCCAACGCCAGTCACCAACGGCGCCCTACGCGTGATTCCCGGTTCGCATCTTCACACCCGCATTCCCTCCGGCGACATCCCCGCCCTGCTCGGACGCGACCCAGAGGTCTGCTGCGCCTGCGACGCCGGTGACCTGTTGCTGATGAAACCACTAGCCAAAGATATTTGAAATGTCGAAGGTCCGAACCCTCTACGACGAACCACGGAGTGGTGGCAAGAAAGTAGCCCCAGGTGCAGCGAGGTACGAGCGGAACCCGGGGGTTGCTGAGAGCCTTTTGAACCGACCGGTCTGCCCTCTTTACGGGCTCTTCGCTTCATGTCCGGTTGGAACGGCCCATGGCTTCGAGGGCATCTGCTACCGAGGGAATTTGAAAAGTTTGACTCATTTAGTCACGAATCGAAAAAGCAAGAATCTAATCCTCCACGCCTCTTCACCCTCGACTGAACCCAACCATCGATGGGTCATCCACATCGAGTATGCGCACCGCGAGCGCCTGCATCCCGCGTTAGCGTGGCATGAATCCCCGTAGGAATCGCGAGAGGCAAGCGCTAGCGCAGAATCGTTTTCTCCCAGACGGATTTTTATTGTACTAACGCGCGGGAAGGGCGACAATGGAACGATAGGATTAAAAAAGGAGATCCAATGACCCGCTTTATCACGCTCTTGAAGTGTCTCGGTATTGCCTTACTGACCTCTCTTCTGGCCACAAACACCATGGCTGGAGAGGTGAAGGTGCAAGTTTTCCCTGACTTCAATTCCAATGGCATTCCCGACGAACTCAGTGAGTTCTCTTTGGCACTTTTTCAATCACCGCCACGGGTGTATCTACTCGAATCTTCGTCAGGCCCCATCTACAAAGGGCGGATCCTTTCTATCGACGCGAACGGAGAGGCGAGTTTCGACAACGTTCCGGACGGCGATTACACCATCGCGATCGAGTACCCAACCCCCTGGGTCACCCCGCTCACTACGGCGCAGGAATATCAATTTAGCATTGGAGCCGGCAACCAACTCGAAACCGCGAACTTCGGTTTCGCCGTCGGATTTTTTGATGGCATTGTCCTGCCTCCTGAATGCCTAAGCACACAACAATCCCATGTGCTACTGGATGGAAGAACGCCCGATGGATGCCTGTGCGACCACCTGAGATTCGTACGAGTGGAAAGTTGCTGCGGCACGGTGCTCTCTCCCGCCACCGCAGTGCTGCACACCAACGTTACCAACATTTCCGCGCTGTGGAGCACTGGCGAAACCAACCTGACGGCCATGCTACCTGACGGCGAACATTTCATCACCATCACAGATCTCGACACAGGCTGTGTCTCCTCCAACCAGGTCTTGGTGAGTTCAAGTCGGCCCGAGGTCGCTCTGCGCCAAACCCCCATTCTCACCAGTGGCGCAAATTGCGGAACCAACGGGGCCGTCTTCATCCTTGATGACTTGAATGAGTTTCTTCCGCCTGGACAGGCATACCTAGCCACCATTACCGACCTTGCTACAGGCCTTCCAGTGCCATTCGTTCCTACCACCCTATCTTCCGTTTTCCTTTCCGGTGTGTATTTTTCCGGACTTCCTGCGGGCCGCTTCCGCATCGACCTCCCCACTTTTGTACTCCCTTGCGATTTTGAATTTATCGTCGAGGTGCCCGCGACCAGTACCAACCGCACCGAGGTCAAAAGTGTGGCCGTCCCCGGGGGAACGAACGTCGTCACCACACCCAGCATTTGCAACCCGATCCAAGCCCCGCCTTGGGTCAGCGTGTCGACGACAGTCTCGACGAATGGCGACGTTTCCGCCGTTCTCACCACCGCAGCCAACACCGGTGCCGAACCGCGCCGCGCCGATTTCATGGTTGGCAGCACACGTTCGATTCTGGTCCAGCCGGGATCACGCCCCATGGTTCTCGAAATCACGGACACGACGATGCCCCGTTCGTCGGGCGCCCCCATCGTGGATATCTTCGCGGAACTCGGACGGCCCTATCTCATCGAAACCACAGACCACATCACCGGGCCTTGGCAGGTCGAAGCGCGCTACGCGGGCGGCGAAACCAATGACACCCACCTCTTAAACAGCATCATCACGCAACGCTTCTACCGCCTTTCCTGGGATCCATAATTGCCTGGTCAGTTTTGCCCTACTGCAGTCGTCACTTCTCACGAATTACAACTCACGACTCACGACTCACGACTCACGGCTCACGACTCCCCCATCACATCTTGCCCCAGATCTCCTCCATGATCTTGAACAAGGCCGGATCGTGTTCCTTCAACTCGGCTCGGACAAAGGGATAAAAATCGTTGCTGCCAAAATAGGCTTCGGTGCCTTCGGCAAAATATTCGTAAATATTGCTCAAGGCATAGTGTCGGACGGTGCCGCCGCGGATGAACATCACTTGTTTATAGATGCCCGCGTCGACCGCTTCGGCGTAAGCATCGCGGATGCCTTTATGGTCATGACCAACAATTTGGTCGTGATAGGCGTGTGCGAGTTCGTGCATGACCACCCACGGCATTTTGCGGACAATCCCGCTACTCACGAGGCTTTTCGCCTGTGGAATGTGCACCATTTTGGTGAGCCGTGGATCGTATCCGCGTTCGGTCAGCCACTTCCGGCCTGGGTGGTATTGCATCGCGCGCATATCTTTGTGTTGGTGTTCGATCCAGATTGGACAGCTACGCAGCTTGTTCAGAACTTCCCCTTTGCCAAGGACTTGCGAAATCATCACCAACTGGGCCTCTAGTACTTTCAAGGCGCGACCACCGAGTTCATCCGCCTCGCCACCTGGCAACAAAGCCGGGTCGACGAACACGGTGAAGCCATCCATCTTTTTCTCAACCGGATCAAAAAAATCGGCGAAACAAACGAGGGGCAAGGCGAGGATATAAAGGAGCAAAAGAAGGGTGCAATTTTGTGCAAATCTCATGCAACAATTTAGTGTATCACCAAGGCTTGTCGATGAAAAGGACTTGCCCAAAAACGCCTCGCATTGCAGAATACGATCATGGTTCCAAAGTACCATTCCCCGAATTCGCTATCGGGCCGAGTGCTCGCTGCTTCGCCGAAACTCCTCGATCCCAATTTTCGCGAGAGTTTGATTTACATGGCCGAACACGATGCGGAAGGCTCGTTCGGACTGATCCTCAACCGGCCCACCGGCAAGACGCTTGGTGAAATGGTCTCGGTCGACATGCCAAAGGCTGTTGCCAATTTGCCGCTGTACCTCGGGGGCCCGGTCTCACCGAAGAACGTGCTCGTCGCGGTGTTCGAAAAAGGCCTGAGCCAAACCTGCATCGCGTGCCGGATCACCACGGCCAACGAGGAACTTGCGAAGGTCGTCGGCAAGAAGAACACGTGGGTCCGCGCTTTCGCCGGGTACTCCGGTTGGGGTCAAGGGCAACTCGCCGGCGAACTCAAAGAAGAAAGCTGGCGCATCTGCCCGCCCACCGCCGCCCTGTTCGACGAAAAAAACCTCGACGGCATCTGGCGCGTCTACGCCCACGAGAGTGACCGCTGGGAACGCCTGCTGCCGTTCGTCCCCGACGATCCCTCACGCAACTGATCTGCGACCTGCGGTCGAAAGTTCGCCCATCGGTAACGTGGACTTCAGTCCGCGTTCGTCGTGACAGAATTCATTCTGGCGCGAACCAGCCACGCCTCGGCTGTCAGCTACGCGACTGTCTTCCACCTTCCAATCCAGGCCGAAGGCCGTCAAATTACCACTTCCTCGAACCAACAAGAGTGGTACCATGTCCCAGCATGAGACTGCCCTCCTACTTCCTCCTCCATCCTCTGCCGCTGCTGCTGTTGTGGACGCTCGCCTTCACATTGTCGTTTCCAGCCCGCGCCGAACTCGAACTCCCCGAAGGTTTCACGCTCACCGAAGTCGCCGGCCCCGAACTGGCCGACAACATCTACGCGATGACCCTCGACCGCACCGGCCGCCCCGTCGTGTCCGGCCCGCGCTACATCCGCCGCCTGCATGACGACGACGGCGACGGACAATACGACCGCGCCAGCGAACTCCCGCACGCGCCGCGTTCGGGCGCGATGGGTTTGTTGTTCGACGATGACGGCAGCCTGATTTACTGGGGCGACAACGCCATCCGTCGCATGGACCCAGCAACACCCGACACGCCACCAACCGTCCTCTGGAATGCAGGCGGCGGCGAACATGGCATGCACGCGTTCATCCGCGGTCCCGACAATTGGATCTACGCGGTCGGCGGCAACCGCGCCGGACTAAAAAACCTCCCCTACACCGACGGGACCCTGATCGAAAAACCCCACGCCGGTTCGATCTTTCGCTTCTCCCCGGACGGCAAACAACTCGAGTGCGTCGCCCAAGGCTACCGCAACAGCTACGACATCGCCTTCGATTCCGACAACGATCTCTACACCTTCGATTCCGACTCCGAACGCTGGCATCACCTGCCGCATTACACCCCAATGCGCTTGTTCCAGGTCGCGCTCGGCGGCCACCACGGTTGGATGTACGAACGCACCGACCGCGCGTGGAAACGCCCCAACCATTTTCACGACAGCGTGCCCAGCATCAGCGATCTCGGACGCGGGTCGCCCACCGGCCTCGTCTGCTATGACCACCACCAGTTCCCCGAACGCTATCGCGGGTCGTTGTTCGGACTATGCTGGTCCTCCGGCCGCGTGTTCCATTTTCCGTTGGAAAAGTCGGGAACCAAAACGGTCTGCAACGCCGAACCTTTTCTGACCGCGACCGCCGGTTCCAGTTTTCCCGCAGTCGACATCGACGTCAGCCGCGAAGGCGACTTGCTGGTGGCGGTCGGCGGACGCGGCACCCGCGGAGCAATCTACCGAATCCGCTACGGCGATCCAGTCGAGCCGAAGACGAGGGGTCCAGAAATCGATCAACCGCTGTCGGCTTGGTCGCGTTCGGCGCGCGGGATCACCAGCGCGAACCAAACTACGACAAAAGCGCCTCTGCCCAAAACAGTCCGTCCGCAAAATCCTTTCGCCGAACTCAATCGCGCCGACAGCTTGGCACGCCTGAAAAACACGCCCGAACTTCCTTTGATCCGCCATCTACAAATCCTGCTCGGCGATGTGCACACCCAAGTCAAAGAACTCGACCGGATCGGCTACGTCGCCCTGCCGAGCAAAGAAAAGAATAATGAAGAGACTACAACGCTGGATCTTTCCGGAACCTCCTTTCCAACGAGTTCGCCGCTGGTCGACTGGGAACTCGGCCGGCTGTTCGCCATGGCGCACTGCGATGATGCAAAACTGCTCAACGGCGTTCTCGAAAAAATCACGTCCGACACCGATCCCGCCGACGATATCCACTGGCTTCTTTGCGCCGGCCAGATGTCCGCCGAACGCAGCCCGCAGGCGACCCGGAAAACCGCCGCCGCGTTCGGCAATCTCCATCGTAAAATGACCGAACGCGGCTACCCCTTCACCCGCTACTGGCCGCGCTACGTGTCCGCCTCTTTCGCCACCCATTGCGAACGCGATCCCGAACTCGCAAAGGCCCTACTTGCCGACACCGTGTTCGGCCACCCAGGCCATGTTCTGTTCCTCGACCAGCTTCCAGCCGAAGGGCTTGGCGTACTCGCGGGTTCGAAGTGGACACCCGAACTCGTCAGTAAACTCGGCGCACTGGACAACGCAGAACTGCTCCCCGCCCTGCGCAAAAATCTCGCCGACCCCAATAACGCCGCCGACATCACCCTGCTCGGCGACATCGCGGTTCTGCTTGGCAAGAGAGGTTTAGATACCGACCTGTCGCTGATCGCCAACGTGCTCGACCACCCGAGTGCCAACACCAGTGAACGTCTCGCCCGCGTCTTGCAGCGCTTCCCATCCAGCGATCCCGCCGTGTTTCAGGCAATCAAAGCGCATGCCCGCCACCGAACCAACGACCGCGCCCGCCGCGAACTCGAAGCCTTGCTGAAACAATGGACCGGCGAAGACTCCGCGTGGGATCAATGGTATCTCGCGCGCTATCCCGACGACTCCGAGGCCGCCGCCGCCTTGGCTGGCTTCGCCGCAACGACCGACATCGACTGGCCGGAACGCCTCGGGAAAGTCGACTGGTCCGCCGGCGATGTAGTTCGGGGTAAACTCGTCTACCAACAGCGCGCCTGCGCCTCCTGCCACGACGCCAACAGCCGACTCGGACCGGCGCTCAACGGCGTGAGCAAACGCTTCGATCGAGATGCGCTGTTCGCCTCGATCGTAAACCCGCATGCCACCATTTCCCCCGCCTACAAAGCGATCGAAGTGACCACGCGCGAGGGCGAAACCTATGTCGGCTCAGCGGTGTATGATTCACCCGCCCACACCATTCTCGCCATCGCCCCGAACGTCACCGTCATGGTGAAAGACATCGTCAAACGCGGTCCGGCGACGCGTTCGATCATGCCTGAAGGCTTACTCAACGACGCGACCCCGGAACAGTTGGCCGACTTGTATGCCTTTTTGAGTAGCCGGTAGTCGGCAGCGAGTAGGCAGGAAGGTGGGAGCAGACAAAAACCACGCCAAAAGAACGTTGAGATTTCGAATGTCATCGAACCGCGGCCGCACCCTCTGTGGCGAACCACGGAGTGGTGGCAAGATAGTAGCTGCGGGTGGAGCGAGGCACGAGCGGAACCCGGGTAGACTGAGCCTCTCTTTGTGAGCCGACCGGTCTCCCCTTCTGCTCGAATTCTACCACGCCAAAAGAACGTTGAAATTTCAAATATCCTCGAACCGCGGCCGCACCCTCTGTGGCGAACCACGGAGTGGTGGCAAGATAGTAGCCGCGGGTGGAGCGAGGCACGAGCGGAACCCGGGTAGACTGAGCCTTTCTTTGTGAGCCGACCGGTCTGCCCTTCTGCTCGAATTCTCCCACGCCAAAAGAACGTTGAAATTTCAAATATCATCGAACCGCGGCCGCACCCTCTGTGGCGAACCACGGAGTGGTGGCAAGATAGTAGCCGCGGGTGGAGCGAGGCACGAGCGGAACCCGGGGTAGACTGAGCCTTTCTTTGTCAGCCGACCGGTCTGCCCTTCTGCTCGAATTCTCCCACGCCAAAAGAACGTTAAAATTTCAAATATCATCGAACCGCGGCCGCACCCTCTGTGGCGAACCACGGAGTGGTGGCAAGATAGTAGCCGCGGGTGGAGCGAGGCACGAGCGGAACCCGGGGTAGACTGAGCCTTTCTTTGTCAGCCGACCGGTCTACCTCTGGACGAGTTCTTCAGCTTCTGGTCCGGTCGGAACGGCTCATGGCTCAGAGGGCATCTGCTGCCTATATTCTTTAGCAGACGCACCAGTACTGTCCCGATCGGGTATCGACGTATCGACAAAGGGATTTAAAAAGTTTGACTCATTTAGTCACGAATCAACCAAGCAAGGATCTAGCTACTTGAAGAACCCCAAATCCCTCCGAGCGAAACGACCAAGATTCGGCACGACTTGTTCGAGGTCGGAATCGGGAACCCCAAACCAGCGCGCCAGCGTGGCCGCGTATTCGTCCACCGAGGTACTCGGAATAAAACGACCGCGCGAGGTGTCGTCGGGTCCGTCGACTTCCAGCGTCGGCATGGTGCCGTAGAGCGAACCGCCGTCGACCGCGCCACCCAAAATCATGTGATGTCCGCCCCAGCCGTGATCCGAACCGCGGCCGTTAATCGACAAGGTTCGGCCGAAATCGGACGCGGTAAAAGTGGTGACCTCGTTCGCCGTGCCGAGTTCGGTCATGGCGGTCTGGAACGCCCCCAAAGCCGAACTTACCCCGGCGATTAGATCTGGATGAACCTCGTTCTGTTTCCAATGCGTGTCGAATCCACCCGCCGCGCAAAAGAACACCTGCCGCTGCATACCCAGCGCATTGCGCGCCGCGATCAGACGCGCCACCATGCTCAGTTGGCTGGCCAAACCACCTGCCGGAAACACGGTGGTCGGCGCCGGCACCGCGTCCAAGACGGCGGAAAGCGCGGCATGGCTGTCGATGCCTTGTTGCACGGTGTCCGCGTAGGCGCGTTCGAGAACGTTGCCATGCGGTCCGCCGAGCAAGTCGCCAAAGGTCTGCCGGCGCAGTTGCGACAGCGTCGTGTCATCGAAGCCTTCCAGTCCGAGACTGCCTTGCGGGGTCAGACCATACTGAAACACGTCCGCGCCGACTTCGAACAAGTTGGCGCCGCCGAGGGAAATCGACATGGAGATCGCGGCGTTCTGGTTGAGTTGGTTGACATAGTCAGCGAGGCGTCCGCCCCAGCCGGTGGTCGCAGGTGCTTGAGCGATGCTGCTTTGCCACTGCTCCTGCTGCTCCTTATGCGAGAACAACTGGTTGGGCTGGATGTCGGGCCGACCGGAAAAATAATCCGAACGGGTGTAGGGCGCGTGTAAACTGCCGACGTTTGCGAGCAGCGCCAGCTCGCCGGACTGATAGAGGTTATGCAGTTCGGGCAAGCTGTTTGGGAGTCCCCAACTGCGCCCATCAGCAGACGCGATGGGCAACAGATCCGCTTCGGGCACGGCTAAGAACGAACGCGCCGCCGCGTAGTCCGCGTACTCGCTACCGCGCGGCACGATGAGGTTGTGGCTGTCATTACCGCCGTACAAGAAGACACAGACCAGTGCCTTGTAGTCGTCCACCGGCGCTTGCGCCGCCGCCAGCAATTGAGTCATCCGCAAACTGCCGAGCGCCCCAGCCATCCCGCCCAAAGTCAGCGCCGAACACTGTTTGGATATCTGCTGGATAAACCGCCGCCGCTTCATTTCATCACCACATATTCAGGAGAGACGATGATCAAATGCACCGCCGAGCGCGCCCGTTCCTCCGGCATGTCCACCGGCACCGCCGCCAGATGCGCCAGCAAACTCGAACGCATTGCCGCGCTCATGTCACCGTGCATCAGCAAGACATCCAGATGGTCGATCAGGGCCGCCGGGTCCGACGCCAAGGCGATCTCGTCCGCCAGATCAAGGGTCACCACTTCAACGCCGGACGGCATCCCCGTCTCCACCGTCTCGAACATCGCGTTGACCAACAACACCGCGTTGTTCGCGTTGAGAATTTGAAACACCGGACTGCGCAAGCCCGCGTCCGCCACCTCGCCGGGAAGGCGGTACTCGGGGTCGAAAAAGTTGAACACCGACGGTGCCTGCAAGGGACCCTGGCTCAGCGTTCGGTACGGCGAAATCATGCGAAAACGCGTGCTCGGCGTGGTCCCGTCGAACGCCCGGAACAGTCCGGTCGCGCGCAGCAACGGTTCGCGCAACAGACCGCGCCACGGCCGTGTGACCAACGCCGGATCGCGCGCCTCTGGATCGAGCAGAATGGCTTTTACCACCGCACCGAGTTCGCCGTTCGTCGTCTGAAAAACATGACCGACCCGGTAGACATACCCCGGACTCGGATTGCTCGTCACCAGGCGCTGGATCAAGCGGAAGGCGATGAATGGTCCCGTGTTCGGGTGCTCGGCGAGCAGCGACATCGCCGTGTCCAAATCGGCCTCCCCGCCCTGCCCTGCCGGTAAGACCACGCCATCGAACAAGGTCTTGGCTCCGTCGTCATGAAACGCATCGTACAACTGCATCGGCCGTACTTCATCGACTGGTGCCGAGTAAAACCCGAACTGCAGATCGTCGCTGTGAAAGCTCCAACCAGTGAACACGCGCGCCATCTCTTCGACCACCGTCTGGTCATACGTCGGGATCGGCCCGCCGCCGGGTCCGACCTTCCGGCTGCCGTCGGGGTGCAGTTGCCACAGACCGATCGAAAATAGCTGCATCACCTCACGGGCATAATTCTCGTCCGGAAAACTCATGCTGGTGACCGGCTGGTTTCGAACATGGCTCAAGTACATGCCCATCATCGGATGCAAACTTACGGCTTCGAGAAGGTCACGGTAACGGCCGAACGCACCGTCGAGCAGAAGGTCGTTGTACGCCGCCGTGCCGTAGGGATAATTGATGATCTGGCTGTCACGGTCCGAGATGACAAAGATCTGACTCAGCGCGAACGCAACCCGTTGCCGTAGCTGATCCGGCGCACGCACCGACTGGTTCCACCAGCTTTCGATGCGGTGACTCTGGTCGGTTGGATAGACCGCGCCATGATTGGCCACGAAGGGTAAATGACGCGACGCGGGCGTACTCGGGATGGCCATTTGTTGATCAATCCACGACTCAAACCCGAGCGATTTCACGGAAGCAATCGACGCCGGCGTTGGACCAAAAGTGCACTGCGCGAGAAAACGAGCGGCTTCGGCGGGGCCCGGCAAGGAGGCGTTCGGCCAAGGCGCGAGCGGCGCAGGCGGGGCAAAGGGTTGGCTGCCGTCGGCGAGCTGAAACACGCCGGAAAAGTCGCCGACGTTCGCGGTTAGACTGGTGGCTTCGAGGGCGGCGAGGAAACCAGCCGGAAGATGTATGGTCTCACGCTGAGGCAACCCAGCGAAGAACACATTCGTGGCGGTCGCCAACTGCACCAAATCCGCAGGTGTTTCCGGCCCATCAAACACCACCTGCAAATCGGCTTGAGTTCGAGCGGGATTCACTGCCAGCGTGGCCGTTCCGATGGTCGGCAGAAACGGGTCGAGTGCGTTTCGAAGTTGGGCGCAGAAGAAGATCGGACGCGTGTATTCAACCGTCAACACCGCCTGGGAAGCCAGCCCGGCCACGAATGCAGTTCCGGCCGATTGGATTGAAATATTCAGGGTCTCCGAAGGTCCTGGAAAGCCGACGCCGGTGGGCGTGATCGTGAAGGCGACCTCGTTCGAGAACATCGGAATGAAGATCGATTCGGGAATCTCGTTGAGGTCCCATCCGGGCACGAGCGAACCGGAGGTCGAAAGTTCGATCCGTAGCGGCTGAACGCCCATCGTCCCGTTGTCCACCCGGCGCACCATCACCTGCGCGCTGCTGGTTTCCGCAATCGTCGCCGGCACGATCTCGATTTCGACCAGATTGGTCGCGGTGAGTCCCGTCACGGCCAGATCGTAATCGTCCACGCCTGGCGTCGTCTGCGCCTGCGCCGGATCGAGTCCGAACCAGGCCTCCTCCCAATCATTCAAGCCGTCGCCATCCGAATCCACATCCGAAACCGCAAGGCGAAGCCGGCCATGCAGGCGTGCGGAGAAGTCCGCTGGCAGCACCAACGACATCACGCCGCTCTGCGCAGCGGCCCTTCCGCCACCAAGTTGTTCCCACGTTTCATGGTCGAAACCGCCAAGGGCGAACGGGTCCTCGAGACCTTCCAGCACGTACTGCTTGCCAGCCTCGCCGAACCACCGGGCCAATAAAGAACCATCCGGTAATTGCACCAAGTGATCCAGTCCCAGCTTGGACCTCGGGTCGTTTGGGTCGGTTCCGGCCACGCTCTCCTCGAACGCGTTCGATCCATCCGCGTCCGCATCATCTTGCGGATCCGCGTCACGCGCACCGTGCATCCATTCCCAGGCATCGGCAATCCCGTCGCCGTCGAGGTCCACGGCACCCAGCAACGGCAAGGCACACGCCGCCGCCAGAATCAGCAGCGCGATCGCCGCCCCATTCTTGCCTAAAACAATCGTTGCTAAAATCTTTGCCAAAGCCCGGTGTGAATCCATTCCTGTGCTACTCTATGCAGCGTCTGTGTCAGGAGAAATTCCCCCATTGCCTCGCTTTGTCAAACCTGTGTAGTCTGCAGAAAAACCAGAAAACGCCTACGCAGGCTTCAACCAAGGATCTGACCATGGAAACCACCGAACTTCTCGACCGCTTCGCCGAACTCAAACGCATCGAAAAATCCACCAAAGACGAGCTCGACTCGATCAAAGCAGAGGTCATCAAGGCCATCGAAGCCGCCAATGGCGAAGTGAAAACCGATGCCTACGTGATGAAACTCGGCAAACGCGAAACCTACGAATACACGGTGAAGGTCAAAGAGTTGGAAGCGGTCCTCAAGGAAGCCAAAGCTGCGGTCACTGCCCAACAGAAGATCGAAAAAGAAGGCGGCCACGCCACCGTCGCCAACACCACCGTGTTCCCCACCTTTAAGGACCTCGTATAAGGACGCCCCCGTTACACGCTCGCCATGAAACTTCGCGGACCACCCGGAAAACGCAAAGCCAAAAGCTCGGGCGCATGGCTCGGCCTCGGCAAATGGGTCATTTTTCTCGGCGTCGTTCTGGTGGTGCTTTTTCCGCGACTCGACATGCTGCCGCGGACGATAAACCGATATCTCAACCCCAACATGCTGATCGATCCCAAGTCGCCAGCGCTCGTGCCGCTGATCGAGGAATTCGACCGGCAACGCGACTTAAACTGGGGCGGTAGCGCCCTCACCGACGAGGTCGAACGCTTTACCTACCGCAAAGTTCCATACCGCCACGACTGGAATGTCTGGGCCAACGTCGACTATTTCCCCACGGTCGAAGAGACCCTTGAAAAAGGCTTCGAAGACTGCGACGGCCGCGCCGTGGTCGCCGCCTCCCTGCTCGAACATTACGGCCTCGACGCCAAGCTCGCCAACGACTTCACCCATGTCTGGGTCGAAACCGAACACGGCAGCACGATGCAGACCGCCGGCGGCAACACCGCCGTGGTCCAAGGCAAAGACGAGGGCGGTATCAACATCGCCTGGGGACGCGCCATCAAACAAACGGCCACCGCTTCATCATGGATGATCAGCGCCTTTCCGCTTTACCGTGAACTCATCATTATTCTTGCCGCCTGGCTGCTGCTGGTCGGCACCCGCAAGTCCCTGCAACTCGCGCTTCCTGCGGGTCTGGTCATGTTGATCGGCCTGCTGCTGATCCGCGACGGCGAAACGTTCCGCATGTGGAGCACCTGGGTCGGCTGGCTCTGCCTGCTCGGCGCGGTGGTGTTTTTGTGGCTCATTCCAAAGACCGCAAAGAGTCGCTAGTCCGCAGGTTTTCTTCGCGTTCGAGGTCGTAGAACCGGCTCGCGGGCCGCTCGCCCTCCAGATGTTGATTCCAATTTCCTGGAGGGACGCCGGCCTCGGCGTCCGCGGGTTTTCTTCGTGTTCGAGGTCGTAGAAACGGCTCGCGGGCCGCTCGCCCTCCAGATGTTGATTCCAATTTCCTGGAGGGACGCCGGCCTCGGCGTCCGCGGGTTTTCTTCGTGTTCGAGGTCGTAAAAACGGCTCGCGGGCCGCTCGCCCTCCAGATGTTGATTCCGATTTTCTGGAGGGACGCCGGCCTCGGCGTCCGCGGGTTTTCTTCGTGTTCGAAGTCGAAGAAACGGCTCGCGGGCCGCTCGCCCTCCAGATGTTGTTCCGATTTCCTGGAGGGACGCCGGCCTCGGCGTCCGCGGGTTTTCTTCGCGTTCGAAGTCGTAGAACCGGCTCGCGGGCCGCTCGCCCTCCAGATGTTGATTCCAATCTCCTGGAGGGACGCCGGGCGCGACGGCCTTCGCCAACAACTGCCTGCTCGCCCGCCGCCTGGTCGAACGCGGCGTCCGATTTGTTCAACTATTCGACCAAAGCTGGGACGCCCACAACAGCGTGTTCAACTCGCTGAAAAAGAAAACCAAGCAAGTCGACCAGCCGATCGCCGCGCTGATCACCGACCTCAAACAACGCGGCATGCTCGAGGACACCCTGGTGGTTTGGTCCGCCGAGTTCGGCCGCACCCCGATGGCGCAGGGGCGCAACGGCAACGGCGAAACCGCGAAGACCGGACGCGATCACCACAAGGAAGCCTACACCGTGTGGATGGCCGGCGGCGGAGTCAAAGGCGGAACGAGTTATGGCGCGTCCGACGAGCTCGGCTACGCCGTTGCGGAAAACCCCGTCCACGTCCACGACTTCAACGCCACCTTACTCCACTTGATGGGCATCAACCACGAACGTCTCACCTTCCGCTACCAAGGACGCCAGTTCCGGCTGACCGATGTCCACGGCCGTGTCGTGCACGATGTAATCGCGTAGCCGACTCATGATTCTTGGCTTTTGGTCAACACATTTAAAAAATTTCCCGTTGCAGGTAACTTGGAATTCATGCCGAGTTCGTCGTGACGGAATTCATGCCGGCGCGGCGTAACAATAAGGCGGTAAAATGCCGACGCGCCCGCGAGGAGATCATCGCTCCACCGAGTAAACCCGGGTGGTGGCGCTCGGCATAAACTTTAATGGTAGGAGATATTGCCCGCTTCATCGACGAGCGCAATGGGCCCCTCGATATCCTGTTTCTCAACCAACCCGCACGCCTCCAAACACCAACGGGCCGCGCGCGCCGGCCAACGAGCTTGGATGGCTTTTTGCACACGGTACTTGCCGCCGTCGCAGCCCACCACTTCTTCGGGATGTCCGGTGATGCCACGCGCCAGCAGGGCGACATGGGCGGACTCGTGGTTCACCACCCATTGATTTGGCAGGTCGTTGGGATCGTTCGGGTCGACGGCGAACCCGAGACTGTACGCGTTGCCGCCACGGTGTGCCGTGACGCCATGCACGTCGCGCGCACCGGTGTTTGGGTCGTCGCCCTGCCAACCGCTCGCAGTCTGAGTTTTTCCGGGATACAAATTCACGACGAGGTCATGCTTGCGCGCGTTGCGCTTGTCACAGCCGGTGCCCTCGTAAGCGCGCTCCACGGCGGCGCGCACATTCCATTTCATCGGTTCCGGACCGGTAAAACGGCCCCAGCTATCGCCTCTCGACGATGAACAACCGACAAACGCGGTGCATAGAATAAGACAAAGGGTCAGGCGGATTACGTGGTTACATATCATGAGGTGAATCTCCGAATATAAGGTACCACGCTCGCTGATAATTGTTGATGTGCCAAATGGTGCCAAAATTCTCAGTGAGGTTTTTTGAGGCATCATTTATCCGTAATCAGTAACCTGCGGTGACGGCCTTCGGCCGGCGGCGTGGTCAGGAATCCGTGCTTCCGTGGTCACGGCCTTCGGCCTCGGGATCAACCATCAGACAGCGGTTGGTTCAACGCATCGCGGCGACACATGCGTCGTAGGTGGATTGCCCTCGATTCTCGATCCCGGGCAGCAGATCGCCAAAGGCATTGATTTCTAGGACGAAAATCTCGCGGCGTTGGGTGAGCGTGACATCGACCCCAGTGACCAGCGAATCCGAGAAACAGGCGGCGGCTTGTTCGGCGACCTGTCCGCAAGCGGCCACCGTGTCATCGCCAAAGGTATTGTGTAGAGACTGCACATCGCCGCGTTCGTTGCCAAGATGCAGATTGGTCATGGCGTGGCGACTTTGCCGAACCACAAGGTGTCGGGCTTCGCCGGCGATGGTGACGATGCGCAGATCAAATGCTTTTTCGTCGAGCCACGCTTTGCGCAGCCAGGTCTCGCAGACCATGCCGTGCGGCAGCAGCCGTTCGAGAATCCGTTCGATGTCATGCGGGTCGGTGTAGCTGCGGATGCGCAGCGAGTTGAACAACCGCACCTCGCCGGCGCGATCCTGCAGTTCGATCGGCGCGATCAGTTGTTCGCGTTCGAGTTCGCCCTCGTCTGAGACCTTGCAACGGTACGCGCACACGCCGGACGCGGAAGAGCCATACAAGGGTTTGAGAAACACCCGATGCAATCCTTCCGCCATCATCATCTGACGACACGCGGCCACGGTGCCGTTCAGGAAACGCGTCGCCGGACGCGGCACATGAGCCGCCGCAAACCGCCGGTGACTCGCCCACTTGTCGAACATCACCTGAATGTCGGCGGGCGTATTGGTGAGGGGCAAATCGAACGACGCAATCTCGTCCAAGACCGAGCAAAATCCGCGATGCGCCTCCGCCATAAAACCGATCTCACCGAATTGTAGCTGCGATTTTTCCGGACCGCCGCCGCGGTGGATCAGCGCATCGATCACCGCCGCGTTCTCCCCGCAGGAATCGATCCGAACGCGCGAGCAGTCGCGCAGGCGTTCGAGGCAGGCGGGGTCCTGCAGAATCTCGGACCAGGCCACGCAGGCTGGTTCGGGCAAGCCGGCTTCCGCCACCGCCGAACGGAAATATTCGGCTCGGCGGTTTTCTAAGTTCGCGATGAGTCCGAGCATCAAGACGATAGCAATCCTATCGGCCGGCGAGCGTCATTCGCCCACCGACACAAAACGCCACTCGTCCTCTTCCTGGAACCCGGTCGTATCCATCGTGAACGGCAGTGACTGTAGCTTTTTGACCATGGGCGCCGTCACCCAGTGATGGTGAATGCTCACCCGTTTGAGCGCCCCATCGGTCGGCAGCGATAGCAGCGCTTGTGCGCCAGTGTCGGACAGGGTTCCAAGGCTGAGGTCGAGGCTTTCGATGCGCTTCACCAGCGGTGAGTTGACGATCACGCCGGCGATGTCGTCGACGTAGTCGCAGTTGCGCAGTCCGAGATGTTTTAAGTTCGGGAACAGGTCGCCTTTGAACAAGGGTTGCAGATCCGCGACCGAACTCGAGCCGCCGTACTCCTCGGTGCCGAGCCAGAGTTCAAGGTGTTCGAGTTTGGGGAAGTTTCCGGTCAACACCGAACGCACAACGTCCACGCCGAGTCCGCCGGTTTCGATCGCGAGGCCACGCAGGTTCGCATGGCTGGCGTTCGTGATCGACAGACCCTCCCCGCCCCGAACGCGCAGCATCTCCAGCTTGGGAAAGGCCGCCAGCAGCGGCGAAATGTCGGACTGTTGAATCCATGAGATCTCGGATTCCATCTGAACAATCTCGCCAAAAAACAGGGCCGCGAGCCTTGGAAACTTGTCTGCGTTCTCCACCAGTTTGGCAATGGTCTCAGCAGCGGGATTTTCGTACATCTCGACACTCCAAGCGCCGATTACCAGTCCCGTCGCATGAGCCGGTCCGTCGGACTCGAGGAAATGGTTGAGGCCGGTTTCGAAGCCGTCCTCATCGTCCCAGTTACTGCCGAAGCGGTAGATGGTTTTGCCGCCTTTTCCAGGTCCTTTTTCGGCGTCGTAGTCTTGCACCTTTTTGCCGACGAAGGTTTTTACATGGTTGTAGGTCGAACCCGACTTGGTGGCCGAGTGAAACGCCGCCGCCGGCAGCTGGCTGTCGGGAACACCGTCGCCGTCATCGTCGGACCCGCCCGCGCCAGCGGCCGCGTCGACGTAGCCCTTCTTAGTCTTCGACGTGACCAGCTTGTCGAAGGATTTCTTCGCCTCTTCGTCAGAGTCGAAATCTTTGGTTTTGCTTTGGCCGTTGGTACCGGTGCGACCGTAGTTAACGGTGTGGCTGGAACCATCGAGTTCGATGTTCCAGAACTTGCTGGACGAGCTGTCCATGAAGATGAGAGCGCGTTTTTCCATAAGTCGAGTTTCCTCATTTTTCGAGTTGGTTCAAACCTAGAAGATCGAGCCCCGTCCAAGCAACGGAAATTTTTTCCAACGGCAGCAAGGACGCTGCTAACGGGATCGGGGAGTTCGTCGCTGCCAGACCAAGTTTCAGATGTTCGAGCGTGGAAAACCGCCGATGCATACCTGTTTTGTCTGCGCAAAAACTCGCCCCTCGGAAAGTCTATGCCTGAATATGACGTTGCTTTTAGGTAGGTAGGGAAACTCCGGCACCAAACGATTCAATTTTACAAGTGATCCTTTGACGTAACCTCGAACCATGATTAGTGTGAATAATGCACATTATAAGCAAGCTTAGCAGTTTCCCTACGATTTTTCTATTTTTCATTCATGTCGCCTTTGCCACGGAGGTGGTTTCGCTTTCGTGGGTGGCTCAAGAAGGCGCGGTATATGAGTTGCAATCTTGCGACAATTTGGAGGCGGGTTCCTGGGTCAACACCGGCATCCACTTTCACAGCAAGGACAACGGACCCATGTCCGTGCAGATCAGGCCCGCCACCGGTGATATCCTAGATGGACTTCGTTGTGAACGCTGGCTGAACCCCGCTCAAAACGGATTGGCGGCCTTGCGCCGAGCCAGTCAAAATGGCCCTCTCGCTAATCCGGATTGGACCGGTTGGCTGCCAGCAGGAAAGATTCCAAATTACCCTGCCCCTTCTGCGCTACGGCTTTCCGGCAAGGTTTTGATTCCCGTTTCCGGCCAGTATCAATTTAGCTTTGCCGCTGCGGGCCAAGCGGATTTGCGGGTCGGGGGATTTCTTGTCGCAAGCACCTTGGACCCCATCGTACAACCCTCCTACACCTACAAAAAAGGCGACGAGGTGGAGATCGAAGTCCTCCAATGGCGCAATGCCGGACCGGCCTCGATCACCTTGAAATGGGCGGGCCCATGGGGCGGCGAGATTCCGATTGATGGAAGTCAATTCAGCGCGGCCAGTTCCACGGCTGATGGCAAGCAGGAGGTTCCTTCTATGATGTACCGCTTGGCTTCAAACCGTTTGGGGGCTCAGATCGCTGACCAATCCGCCATCAAATTGACGGGGAGCAATGTCAGGGTCCCAAGCAGAATTCCAATTGTTCTGGTCAACATCGAAGAACTCGAAACATGTGCATTCGAGAACGAAGTTTCCCGCGCCGAATTTCGGGTCAATCTAGAGCAAAACAGCCAGATCGTCCCGCACTATATCACGGTCAATCTGGGATTTTTTGGTGAAAACCATCCTCTACGGGGCTCCGCCAGCCTGGAAGATGTTGCCTTTCGGGCATGGGACGTAAACAGTTTACCGCTCCCCGTGTTGGTGAATACGAACTCGATTTCGGTTACCGTGCCGATGACAAACCCGTATTTTCAACTGGGGGTCGAAGGCTTGCAAGATGGCTTGGACGAAGTGCCCGAGGGATTTCAACTCTCCATTCTGCCCGGTACTTATTACCAAATTGGAGGGATCACCACGCCCGGATCGAGTGCCGACTATACCTTGTTCGTCGATCAAGATTTCCCAGTGGGCGTGACCGATTCGGAGTCCTACGAAGGGGAGCCGGTCTTGGCCTTCACCGACCCCGGAAGCTCCGTTACCGCCACGATCACCAACGCTTTTGTGGAAGTCTATTTCCGGGTTGATGGCGCTTCATGTGAGCACGACATTGAACTCCAACTCACGGACCCCGCAGGCAACATGGTTCTGACTTCCTCGCCGTTTGCAAGCTGTGATGGTCCGGGAAATCTGTTTTATAAAAAGATCGTCATTCCGTCCGCGACCTTCACCGGCGAACCTGCGGATTGGACCCTCGCCTTCCGGGACACCGAGGATCAAAATCCGGGACAGCCGGAGTATTCGGTCCGATTTGCCCGTATAAGTTACACCGCCGTTGTCGCACCGGAGCCGCCGGAGAATGTTGCCTACGGTCGAGTAAAAGACGCGAGGGACGCGCCGGAGCATGCGCGCTTTTTTTATGCGGACTTTTCCAACTGCGCGGGTGGGAATCCTGCGGGTTCCGCGCAAGCCAGCATCCGTCTTGATGGCCCAAATGAGACTTTGGCCATTGAGATTCAAACCGAGAATTTACCGAATGGCAGCTCTGCGGTGGAAGCGGTCCTAAAAACTCCGCTCGGCATCGTCCACCGTTACCCAAACCCCGTTGGCAACCCAGAACTCTGGCCCATTGGCTGGGGAGGCGAGGGCGCGTCCCAAACAAACCAGCAGATTTTGGATGCCTTGCTCAACAACGAACTTCGTATCGAACTGGCGTTTAACACCGGGCCACAGTTATGCGCCCAACTGATCGAGAACAGCGCCCCAAACCGCATGCAAATCTTCCCCGTCGCCACACCAAGGCCAGCCGATGACTGGGGGCTCAACATGCCCACGACGGTGGGGCTCGTTTTCGAACGCGGTCAACTCGACAGCACCCTGAACTGGCGCGTACTCCGTGCTGACAACTCCATTGTCCCGTCGGAGTACGAGGTTACCGGGTGGTGGGACGAGGCACAGACCATGATCAAGTGGTTGGTGCTGCGCTTTCCAGCCAACGAGCTGGACAGCTACTTTTTCGAGTTCGATGTCGCCCCCACGCCATTTGAAGGCGACAACCTTGTGGTCAATCAAGATACCACAATCACGGTGCAAACCGACGCGCTGAGAGTCGAACTGGATCCGGCCCAAACCTGTCTCTTCGCCAGCGTCCTCAAAGACGGGGCCGAACGCGTCACCTGCAACGGGCCAGGTTTTGTTTTGACCAGCGATGACAACGTCGAAGCGACCCTGAGCGAATGGACCCTGAGCGTCGAACACAACAGCCCGTTTCGTGCGGTGGTGCGCGGCCAAGGATTCTTTGACCAACCGGACGGCGAACGAGTCGCCGCCCTTGATGTACGCATGACCTTTTACGCCGATGAATCGACCATCGATCTCTCCCATACGGTGACATGGATGCTGAGCGATCCCGCCCGTGGAGCGAACGAGTGGGCGCTCCGGATCAACCCATTGATCGCGGGGACCCCTTCGGTCCGGTTCTCGGAAGGCGAAGCGATTGAGGTGGTCGCCGGAGCGTCCATCTCGGCCTTTCAAAGTGCCTCGGACCATTATGACATTCGCCAAGGCAACACCGCGCTATTTGGGGGCACCCGCATGGGCGGCTGGATCGCGGTGGAGAACTCTTCGGGTAAAGGAGTGGGGGTCTCGCTTCGCCACGCGTGGCAGACGCATCCGACGACTCTGGCATACGATCAGGACGGCATGATTCGCATCGGAATGTGGCCACGCGAAGCGCCGAGCATGGCCTTTGAGCCCACCGACTTGATGCCCGCAGATTACTACTATGGCTCGAACTACAACTGGAACGCTCATAAATTTGTTAAGGGGCAAGGGCACTTTGTACACGAGTACGGCCACGTTCCTGCATTTCAACACACCCCGGAAGGCGCAGCACGAACCCATGAGTTGCGTATCCATTTCTATGACACCGAGAGTGCTCGAACGATCGAAGAGGTTGATAGCTATAACCAACAACCGGTGGTACATCGTCAAGATCCCGTCGAAGCACTCAAGGTTCCGGTGTATGGTCTGGACTTGGTGCCAACCGGCGACATGCCCGCCGACATGGAAGCCTCGCTCGAACAACTCGGTGTGATGGCGTTTTCGCGCTGGGACGCCCATCACGACTATGGATTTTGGCGGTTTGGATTTACCCGCTGGGGTTCGCCTGGCCAAGGCTTGAAGCGGTGGTTTGATGGCGGGCAGTACGACCTTCAGTTGCTTCCGTGGATGTTATATCTGCGGGGCGGGGATCGCCGCTGGTACGATGAAGGGCTGATTTCAGGTCGCTGGCACATGGACGTGGCAACCAACCATCATAACACGCGTGACGCCCCAACAGGGTATCAATCCTCGGCGGCGGGGATGCCATTTCCTGCCTTTACGACCGATCTTGGCAGGGGTGCCAAGCGCCATTTCCTCACCTACTTTCACCGGATGACCGGAGATAGGCGTGCCGGCGAAGTACTCGACGAAGTGGTTGAGGGCAAGATCACCCAAGCCATCACCGCGACGCAAGGCTGGATTGGCGACCCGACGAATCCGGGGTACCGCAGCCGCGGTCGCGAACTCTACAACATGCTTGGTTTCTGGTCGGGTGGCGTCGCCGACGATCACCGGTCTGAGTTGTTACCACTGCAACAACAGTATCTCACACTTGCTCTTGGACGCGAATATGACCCAACGCTCAAAAACTTTCGCAGTCCGGGAATCTACCTGTACGAGGGGCTGGTTCAGGCTCATCAATTATGGGAACAGCAAGACTGGGGAGTCCTAGATTGGGACCCCGTTTGGACGGCCCGCCGCAGTGCGAATTCGAGTTGGACCGCAAACGACATGCGCGACCTCATGCTCGAACATCTCGGCGCACTGGGCTACCCCGACGGCCCGGGAGCCTATGACACGACGCATGCATTCGCCCTTCCTTGGGCCTACCAACAGACCGGAGACGAGCGTTATGCCCGCTACGGCTGGGACATCGCCCGGGGGCTGGCCGATATTATTCCCCAAGGCCAACTCAACAACCAACAACCCGAGTTCTTCTCTCCGGGCAATACCATCATGCGACAGTTCTTTTTGCCACTTTTAGCCAACGGCTCACTCGGTGCAAAATTGGGCTACACCGTCGCAGAGCCCTATGTGCGTAGCGATGCGTTTATCGGCCCAGGTCAGGCGAGTGCGCCAAGCGATGACTACTATGCAAGAGCACGGAACAACGGCCCGCTTGAACTATCGATAACGGTGACCCGCGGCCAGTACGCCGCGCCTCCTCCAGATATTCAGGTCGAAGTCTTTGACGCGGCCGGGATCCTCGTGGGACAAGGAACCATCGAGGAATTTATCCATCCGGATCCGTTTCCAACTCGTTACCATCCCCACGGCATATTTGAACGCTCAGTCCAAATTACCGTGCCCGCGGCGACTGAAGGTCAAATTTTCCGCATTGCGGTGTATGATGAAAACGATACCTACATGCGCGCCTTGGTCACAGGCGACGCCGATATGGTTGTCGTTCTCCCGCCAAATGAAATTATTAAATTTAGTTCGCGTGCCGGACAACACGACGCGGGCGCTCGATTTTTTGCGCGAACCAATGCGGAGATTATTAGCGTCGTCGCCAACCAACACCGGCCCTACACCATTCGCGATGCCCAAACGGGTGCAGTGCTCGCACGCTCCTCCTTTGTGTCAAACCCCGTCTCTGTCCCATACACACTTGGAGCCAACCGCGACATCGTTATCACCGTGAAGGGTGGCGTAGACCAATCGATGAAATTCGTCGGCCTCTCGCCATACGTATCGCCACAGGAGGGGGTCTGGTACCAGCCCTAGCAGGCCGTTGACATGCCACCAGAAACGCTCCAAGTCCGGGGCTTTTTCAAGCCGGTTCAATCAGGTTTCTTGAACCGGCTGGTACTTCGACGGGTCGTCGAAGCCGGCCATCCACGCGGCGGCGGCATGGCACGTTGTGGTGGCGGGCGGAACGCGGAGAAAGTATTGGCGACCGGTGGACGGGCAGGAGCAACTGAGTCCGACCAGCGGTTCGTCCTCTTCTAGATCAATGAACAAGAGTTCCCGTTCACCGCCGGGATCGGTGTCCTTGTCGAGCACCTTGGCGCCAGCTTCCTGCGCGAACTTGAGATAGCCCATGCGTTCGATCATCACGCGGCGGGTTTCGGCGTTGTCCTCGGCCAGCGCCTCCTTCGAGGTGATGCTCTCCGGTTCGAACGCGATCCGAGGCGTGACCGGGACGCCACGCCAGCGCAGCTGCGCGTCGGCGAGGCTGGGCGGCAGTTCGGTGATGCCGGTGCCGCCGATGTCGATCCACTGGCTGACCCGGATGCCGTCGGGCACCTCGTGAAGTTGGATGCAACCGGCCAAGTTCAAGCTGGCGAGCGTGCCGAACCACGTCGGCAGCGTTTGCACTTCGATGCAGTTGCGCAAGCTCACTTGGCCACTGTGTACATTGGCTTTTTTCGGCCACTGATGAAACCGCGAACATCCTTCCAGATCGAGAAACCACGTATCGAGCCCCTCGGGCAGAGCGTGAAGAGACGTGCAATCGCGCAGGCTGAGCGCGCCGACGGTGAGGCCGGGCGGAAGTTCTTCCAGCGACGACAAGCCGTCGAGGATCAGACGGTTGTCGATCTGGATATCCGCCGGCAGTGTCTTCAGCTTCGAGTTGCGCGCATCGAGGCCGTAACAGGAGAACCCTGATGGCAGTTCGGTGACCTTCAAATCATCGTGAAACAGCCGGAACACTTCGTCCACCCGGATTGCCTCAGGCCCACCACCGGCAATATATTCGCGAGCGTGGCGACCACTGAGGTTTTTCGGCGCGCCCATCAGTCCCGAATGATACGAATTTCGGTGGGGGAGTATTCGCGTTGGCGCCACACCCGATAGAGACCTTGCGGCAGTTCGATATCTCCGTGTTCCTCGTGAATAATGGTCACGTGGTCAGCTTTCACTTCGAGCGCGAGCGCGTCGGCCGTCTCGTAAAGTTGGGCGTCGTCCGTTTGTTTCACGCGGTGGCTGTGCCCGGTGACTTCCCCGTGCGCCAGAATGGTGTGCGGCAGCTTTTTGCATTTCCCCTCGGGTAGCTCGCCTATTTTTTCGATCATCACATCGCCGTGTCGATATTGCATGGTTGTTTTCCTGTGTTGGTTTAACGATAGGCCATTGGGGCGAAAATTCCCAACCGAAACAAGGGGACGAATCACCAATTCTTAACCAAAGCCTTATGGCAACAGTTCGCCATACTGTGGCAAGGTTCTGACATACTATGGCAAGGTTCTGCCATATGCTGTATGATCACCATCGAGCCCTTTTATGAATTCATCCGACAAATCTTTTATCGAACTCATCCCGAAAACCGACCTGCACGTCCATCTCGACGGTTCGTTGCGCTTGCCGACTCTGATCGAACTCGCGGCCGGAGAGAACGTAGAACTACCCTCCTCCACGCCCGAGGGCCTGCTGGAAACCGTGTTCAAAGAGCAGTACAAAGATCTGCCCGACTATCTTTCCGGTTTCGCTTACACGGTCTCGGTGATGCAAAAAGCCGAACACCTCGAACGCATCTCCTACGAACTCGCACGCGACAACCTCGCTGAAAACGTCCGTTACATCGAAGTGCGTTTCGCGCCGCAGCTGCACATTCACGAAGGACTGTCGATGCGCGAGGTATTGCAGGCGGTCGCGCGCGGACTCGATCGGGCCAAGTCCGAACACAACCGGGACTTGGCCGAGGGCGACATGCGCTTCGAGTATGGCATCATTGTCTGCGCGCTGCGCTGGTTCAACGAACACATGTCCGACTACTACGGCAAACTGTTCCACGTGATGTCCTACGCCGACCCGGTGGAGGTGTTCTCCGCCGCTTCGCTCGAACTCGCGCGCGCCGCAATCAAGTTGCGCGATGAAGGAATTCCCGTGGTCGGCCTCGACCTGGCCGGGGCCGAGGCAGGCAACCCGGCGGTGGACCACCGCAAGGCCTATCAACTGGCCCACGAAAATTTCCTTTTCACCACCGTTCACGCCGGCGAAGCCTACGGGCCGGAGTCGATCTTCCAGGCAATCACCGACTGCCACGCCAACCGGATCGGCCACGGCACGCACTTGTTCGCCCACGAGAAAATCCAGTCGGCAAAAATCCGCAATCCCGAACGCTACGTCGAGGAATTGTCCGAATACATCGCCGCCGAACGCATTCCGATCGAGGTCAACCTCACCTCAAACTTGCAGACCTTGTCCGAGATCAAGTCGGTCGCCGAACACCCGCTCAAGAAGATGATTGAACACCACGTCGCGGCCAACATCTGCACCGACAACCGCTTGGTGTCGCGCACCACCGTCACCCGCGAACTCTGCCTCGCCGCCGACCATCTTGAACTCACTCGGAAGCAGATAAAAAACCTCGTCATCGCCGGGTTCAAGGGGGCGTTTTTTCCGGGTTCGTATATCGAAAAGCGCGCCTACGTGCGCGAGGCGATCAACCGACTAAATGCCTTGGACGAAGATTAAGAGAGTTTTTGCGAGAACCTAAAATAAGCCGGTGAGGATTGAGTTCTCGGACCAACGGTTTGTCCGTTGACTTGCACCGAATCTCCATGGAATATTCACACATGCGTAAACAAGGTATCAGAGGGTTCACCCTCATCGAGCTTCTGGTCGTCATCTCTGTTTTGGCCATTCTCCTCGCGCTCATCGTCCCGGCGAGTACCCACATGATCTGGTTCGCGAAAAAGGTCTCTTGCGCGAGCAATCTCCATCAAATACATATTGGCATAACGGCGGCCGCTGGTGATCACGGAGGCCAGTTTATCGATTGCCGGTTCGGTGAGAGCGATGGACCAAACCCGGGTCATGCCGGGGTGCAGAAAGCCTTTAACCCAGAGGAATGGCCGATGCTCGAGGATGCCGGGTTGGCTCAGAACATCGGCGTAGGCAACTATACCTCCAAGGTCATGGCTTGCCCTGACCGAGATTACGTCCCGCAGGTGGAAGGAACCTTCCAGTTCGTCGTGGGCTACCAATACTTCGGCGGCATCGATTCGTGGAACACACCGAGCGGCAAATTTCCCTCCATGAGTCCGGTCAATATCGGCACCGCCCAAGGTGGCTGGGCGCTGACGGCTGACCCGGTCGGGCGCATTGATGGCGCCTGGGGCGCCGGACGCGCCTCCGCCTACAAGGACATGCCGCCGCACCGTAAAAACACCCCGTGGCCACTCGGAGGCAACGTCGGTTTTGTTGATGGTTCGGTAAAGTGGATCATGTTTGACGATATGATGAAAATCCATTCTTGGAGCTGGGGCGGTGCCCGTGATTACTTCTTCTACCAACGGGACTTGGGCACCTACGTGCCGCCGGCCTCGGCACTTGGCATGAACAACAAGTTCTAATCGCGAATGATCCTCATTGCTCTGGCGGTCATGGCGACCGCCTTTTTATTTCTGCATCTGTCCAAGACCAAGCCGGTCTTGCGGAACGTGGCCGTCGCGTTGTTCGCGGTCGGGTTTGTGATGGCGCTCTCGTCGGCCATCCTCAGCATCAATCCTGCCAAGCGGAGTCAACGGATCTACCTCAACATGCATCAGGAACGGCAAACGGTCCAAGGCGAGAAACTAATTCGACTGCTGGCCGAACGCGAGCCACCGCCAAAGCAAGTCGTCTATTTACTCAACCGACTTTCCGCGTTCGGCGACGCGCATTTCAAAGGGATGCAACGCGGGGCGGGAAAATCCTTGCCAGTGGCGGCCTGTTACGCGGGCACCGCAGACCTCGATCCGACCAGCATGAGCGAGTACAACTTTAGTGCGAAAGACATGGCGATGGCGCTCAAGATGTTTCCCAATGCCGATCTCTTCGTGTTCGAACGCCAGCCACCGCCTGGCGCCTTTACCCTCGCGGAGATGCGCGAGCGCAAACCTGGATGGGCGGTGCTCTCGAGCAAGCCGAATGCCCCGTTCGAACAATGGAAGGAAGCTGGCTGTTTGATGGCCATCAGCGACTTACCGCCGACCGAACGAGCTTCGGTGATCAAGCAGAAGATCTCCGGCAACGTGGATAAGGCCTTCGACAACGAATTCATCCTGCACCAGTGATCTCATGATCGCAATCCGGTAAAAACAAGCGGGACGGACTGCTAGTCAAGCAAACCGTCCCGCTTCCCCCCACCGAGCCGCCCGAGCCCCCTCGACTCGCGCGACACGGCACCAGAGCGTTTCCACCCTTTCCAAATCGGTCAGAGGCGCACTTACACCTCCTTCGATAGATGCCTTTGTAATAGAGTAGACCGAACCTGCGGAATTCTTATGGGTTCGAGGCCGGAAAGATGGATTCGCACCACGACTCGTTGAATCTACCAGCAGAACAATCGGCCTTCACCTCCCGCCTTCAATCGTTCTTCGCGGACGTCGGATTGAACATCCAACCCACCGAAACGCATTGGAAATGCATGCGACGATGCGTGGCGCGGAGGCTTCTATCAGCGCGGAACACTTGATCTATTTTACGACCGTTTTACCAGGCCTTTACAAACCGATGACAACTCTGGTGGCGGGTTTCTCTACCATGGGTTTATGGTTAAGAAGATCCTATCCCTGTTGTTCGGCCTCGCGTTCTGGCTGCCGATCGCAGCGTTCACCGCGCTGATTCTGCAGAGTTCGATTCCTTATTTCATGGCGCCCAGCACGGATGCGTTCTTTCTCGAACGCCCGGCGCTCGCCCGCAACCCCCTGTGGCGTTCGGTGTTTTACCTGCACATTCTTGGCGGCTTACTGGTACTGCTTTCCGCCTTTTTGCAGTTCAGTAAAGTGCTGTTGCACCGCGCGCCCCGCTTCCACCGCGTGCAAGGTCGACTCTACGTCTGGTCCGCCTTGGTGGTCACCGCGCCCACCGGTCTGTACCTTGCCTTCTACGCCAAAGGCGGTGCCGCCGGCCGCATCGGTTTTGCGGTACAAGGCGTGCTGCTGTTCTACACCACGTGGATTGGACTCAAGCACATCCTGCAGGGTCGCTTGAATGATCACGTGACGTGGATGGTACGCTCCTACTCCGTCGCCACCACCGCCATCTCTTTCCGTCTTTGGTACATCGGACTCTGGGCGGTCGGGTTCGACAGCACCTACGTTGCCGCGATCTGGCTCAGCACCATCTTCAATCTCCAGCTGTGCGAATTGTATCTCCATCTCAAGAAAGTAAACCAACCCCGACTGAAAGGTCTTCCCGCATGAAACCAAACAAACGCCTGATCCTCACCTCCAGCTTGCTCTTCGCCTGGGCCGGCATTCTCTGTGCCCAACTGCCGACCAAAAAAGGGGCCGCGCCGATGGTCCAACAAGTGGTCGAAACGACCAAACCGAATGCTGCCGAAAAACTGACGGCAGAAATTCGTGGCCAGTTATTTCCGATCCAGATGCACGTCTCGCCCAACATGTTCAGCCGGCGCGAGCTCCCGGCGCGCGAAAGTAACCACCTCGACATCGTGCTCCTTTCCGCGCCTGAAGCCGAGGTGGTGCCCTTGCAAATCACCATCAAACGCGGCGCCGCAGCGCCGGTGCATTACGCCTCGGCCCGCTACGACCGAACCAAGAAGAAACTCGAATTGAAATTGCAACCGGCCAAAGGCGAAGCCCTCTGGCTGGCCCCCGCCGAGTGGTACAAAAAATCACGTCCGGTTTCTTGATAGAAGTGATCAGTCATCAGTCGGGACTCGCCCTACGGGCGCGTGGATTTGCTTTCTGTCTGCGATGGCCCACGGCTGTTGGTTCGAGTGACGGATGATAAGTGTTGAATGTTGAGTGTTGTGCCAGCTTCGCCACTCAAAACTCAAAATTCATCATTCATAACTCGTCACTCAAAAGAGTCACGGCTCCGGGGACCGGCCCCCACGGTGCTTGCCCCCGAGCGTGTCCCCCTGATCACCGATCACTGAGTACCCAAAAAGCCAGCAGCGCGTATCCCACTGATCACTCAAAAAGCCCGCAGGGCGTAACCCACTGATTACTGAATACTCCAATAGCCCGCAGGGCGTATCCCACTGATCACTCAAAGAGCCCGCAGGGCGTAACCCACTGATTACTGAATACTCCAATAGCCCGCAGGGCGTATCCCACTGATCACCAATCACTGATCACTCCAATAGCCCGCAGGGCGTGTCCCACTGATCACTGATTACCGATCACTGATCACTCAAATAGCCCGCAGGGCGTGTCCCACTGATCACTGATCACCGATCACCGATCACTGATTACTCCAAAAGCCCGCAGGGCGCATCCCCTAACTTCTAGCCAAAGATATTTGAAATTTCGAAGTTCTTGGACCGATTTCGAACCCTCTACGACGAACCACGGAGTGGTGGCAAGAAAGTAGCCCCGAGTGGAGCGAGGTACGAGCGGAACCCGGGGGTAGCTGAGAGCCTATTGAACCGACCGGCCTGCCCCTCTGCACGAACTCTTTGCCTCATCTCCGGTCGGAACGGCCTCATGGCTCCGCAGCTGGTACCAAGTTCACTTCCGATCGACTAAGGAAATTTGAAAAGTTTGACTCATTTTAGTCACGAATCGACAAAGCAAGGATCTAGCTACTGGCTGCTAAGTACTGAATCCCTTTCGGAGTTCGACGCATCTATGGCACAATCCGGCCATGATGCGACGACTCCTCCCTGCCCTCCTCGCCAGCTTCACCTGTCTTCACTCCTTCGCCTTCGCGCAACCCGAAGAACCCGCCCCCGCCGACATCCCGAGCAACGCGGTGCCGGTCTTTGTCGCAGGCTCGGGGACGGCCGCGTTCGCCTACGCCAACTTCCACCTCAAACTCGAACACGCCGGTACCGCGACCCTCGCGCTCGGACACGACCACCGCATCGAACTCCAACCCGGCATCAACGAAATCGCTTACGAACAGCTTAACGGCGACCAAGCCACGCTTCGAACCTGGCACAACGGCAACTCCGCCGGACCCGCGACCCCGATCGCCGGCGCGCTTGCCCCAGCCGGCGTCGTTAGCGACGGCGACACCCTTTACCAGGCCGCCGAGCCCGACGCCCCCTGGAGCGGTGACTTCACGCTCGTCGCGCGGTTCAAAACCAAACAGGGCGGCACGCTCGCGTCACGCGCGGGTGTCGGCAAATGGGAACCCGACGCCAAAGCCTTGTTCCTGCGCCGCGGTCGACTCGTCTACGACATCGGTTGGCTGGGCGCGATGGAAAGCAGAGGACGGTTCAATGACGATCAATGGCACACCGCCGTACTCACCGTCAGCGGCAAAACCGCGCGCCTTGTTGTCGACGGTAAAACCGAAGCCAGCAAACGTAATTTTACCCGTCCTGACGCGGCCGGACATTTGTTCCAAGTGGGTCGCGCCGGTTCCGACTTCGGTGGCGATTACCAAGGCGAGATCGAACGCGTTCGATTCTTCACCAAAGCCGCCACGCAAAAACAGGCGCTCGCCCTGTCCCAAGATCCGAGCAAAGACTTCACGAAAGCCGTTGTCGATTGGCCCGCCCAAAAGAAAGAAGCCAAGGACGAGGGCCGTCCCAAAGCGCCTCCGCCGCTGGCAAAAAACTTCGGCCGCGTCCCAGGAACAGCCACGGAACTCACGTTAACCCCCGGCGCAAATTTCGAACTCACAAAAGCATGGATCCAGCCACTAGCCACCGTCGACCACGCGAGTTTCCTCTCCAAACTCGACGATGAGGTCTATGCCAAGGGCGCGTTCGAACGCGGCGCAAAAATCTACCAATCCCTCTGCGTGACCTGCCACGGAACCCGCGAACTGCCCGGATCACTACCGACCGCGCCCCGCTTCCACCTCGGCCCGTTCAAAGGCGGCACCGATCCCTACGCATTATTTCAAACCCTACAAAACGGACGCGGTTTGATGGTCCCGCAACCGCAATACACCGCCGCCGAAAAATACGATGTAATCCACTACATCCGTGAACAATTCCTGCGTGACAACGAGACCCTCTACACCAACAGCGACCCAAACACGATCCCGCGTGGCATGGTCACTTACAAAGAAGAGGTCAACGTCTCGCCAGCCGGCGGCAAGCCCTACGAACGCATGAACTTCGGTCCCGCCCTGATGTGGACTTACCAAGTCGCAGCCGGCAACATCGCTGACAAAGCCATCGCCATCCGACTCGATCCCGGCCCCGGCGGCGTCTCCAAAGGACGTGCTTGGATGGTGTACGACCACGACACCATGCGCGTCGCGGCCGCGTACACCGGCCACCGATTCGTCGATTGGCGCGGCATCGCCTTCGACGGTTCGCACGGCACCCACACCGCGATCAAAGGCGAGACCCTGTTCGTCAATCCCGACGAACCCGGCTGGGCCAATCCCGAAACCGGCGACTGGGAAGACCTCCGTTTCGTCGGTCCCGACGACAAACCCTACGGCCCCCTGCCGCGTTCGTGGACGCAGTACAAAGGCAAGTATACACACAGCAGCGGCGGCAAACACCGAGTCGTGCTCAAGTACAGTGTCGGCGATGCTGAGATTCTCGAAACCCCGGCCTTGATCGAATACGGGCAAACGCCGATCTTTACCCGCACCATGAAAATTGAACCGCACAAGGACACGCTCCGGGTTCGGCTTGCGCCCGCAGAGAGCATCAAAATTTACGCCGACGGCCCCGCGAAGCTGGCGGAGGAAAACGGCTTCACCGTCGCCACGATTCCGCCGACGACGGATTCGGCGGTCGTCACCTTTTACTTCTCGAACGCGGACGAAGCCTCGGTGAAAGCGCTCGTCGGCGCCGCCGAACAAGACTTCGACGCGTGGACAGCCGGCGGCGACAAACGCTGGCCCGACGTCCTCACCACCGAGGGCGAACTCGGCGCCGTCAGCCAAGGTGAAAATCCGGCCTACGTCGGCGACGCGATGCCGCTGCCGCACGACAATCCTTGGAACGCTTGGATGCGCCTAGGCGGCTTCGACTTCTTTCCCGGCGGCAAACGCGCAGCCGTCTGCACATGGAACGGCGACGTCTGGTTGGTCGACGGCGTTGACGGCGATTTGGAGACGCTCACGTGGAAACGCATCGCCACCGGTTTGTTCCAACCGCTGGGCGTGAAGATTCTCGACGGCGACAAGATCTATATCACCTGCCGCGACCAGATCGCGCGACTGCATGATCTCAACGGCGACGAAGAGATCGACTACGTTGAAGCGTTCAACAGCGACCATCAAGTGACCGAACATTTCCACGAGTTCGCGATGGGCTTGCAGGCCGACGACGAAGGCAATTTGTATTACGCCAAGTCCGCTTGCCACGCCAAACCGGCGCGGGTTGAGCATCACGGCACCCTGTTGAAGGTCAGCGCCGACGGCAGCGAAACCGAGATCCTCGCCAGTGGCTTTCGCGCCGCGAACGGGGTCTGTCTGAATCCAGACGGTTCGTTTTTTGTCACCGACCAAGAAGGTCATTGGACGCCGAAGAACCGGATCAATTGGGTGACCAAGGGTGGGTTCTACGGCAACATGATGGGGTATACCGATGTGGAAGATCGTTCGGATGCGGGAATGAACCAGCCGATGGTGTGGATCACCAACGCCAAAGACCGCTCGCCGGCGGAACTGCTCTGGGTTGACTCGGACAAGTGGGGTCCGCTCAAAGGATCGCTGATCAATCTAAGTTACGGCTACGGCCAAGCCTTCATTGTCCCACACGAGAACGTGAACGGGCAGTTTCAGGGCGGCGTCTGCGAACTGCCACTGCCGCGATTTCCGACCGGCACGATGCGCGGCCGCTTCCATCCGGAAAACGGCCAACTCTATACTTGTGGCATGTTCGCTTGGGCGGGCAGCCAACAGGAGCCCGGCGGTTTCTACCGCGTTCGATATACCGGCAAACCCCTGCACGCACCCACGGTGTTGCGCGCGACCAGCAAAGGCATCGACCTTGGTTTTTCCGGCCCGATCGCCAAGCCGAGCCCTGAGGATTTCGACATCAAAATCTGGGATCTCAAACGCGGCCCAAACTACGGGTCGCGTCACTATAACGAAAACAATATCACGGTCGCGCAGACCGTTTTAAGCGCAGATCGCAAGACGGTTTTCCTCAATCTTCCCGACATGACAACGACGTGGTGCATGGAAATTCGCTACGACTTGAAAACGGATGAGGGTGCAATAGTGAAGGGTGTTGTCCATAACACCATCCACCATCTGTCACCCTAAATGACCCTGACGCCTGAACTAGAAACTGCCGGCCGCAAACTGGTGGTCAACTATCACAAAGGCGCGGAACTGAAGGATGTCGAACCCTTGGCCGGGGTGGTCGATGAGCCGGAGCGGCAGGACTTTTTATTTCTCATGCTCGAGATGACGGTTGCCGCGACCGAGGTGTTGCACGGACGCAGCTCACGGCAGCTGAGCGTCGATGGATTCATGCGCCACGGCTACTCACGCGAGAAGGCGGAAACCTATTTCGACCTCGCCTTCAACACTTTGGAGGGTCACACGAAAAAGAGTGCCTCCTCCGACGGGGCGCTCGCCGCACGCAACAACCCTCTGCTCGCCAGCAAGGTGGCCAGCCTCGCCAACCGCCAAGCCCGAAGTCTCAACCGGCTGAGTGGTACCAATCGGATTCTCAGCGTACTAGTCCCCGTCGGCCTGTTTCTATTTTTCGTCGTGGTTTTCAAACTGACATGGTGGCTGGCCTTGGTGGTCGCAGTGGTCACCGCCGCAATGTTACTAACGATCGGCCATATCCTCGCCGGCATTGTCACCTCCCGGTTCGCCAAAGAGTTCCTCGCCACCTGGCCGCCCCGCGGTGCCGACCACGCGTTGGCCGTTGCGATTCTCGATTGTCTCGACGGGGTTCCGCTCAAGGATGAACTGGTTGGAAAAGTGAAGAAGAGCGAGATCGACCGGATCAACAAGGCCTTAAAGAGTCGACGGCTAGCCGGTTGAATAAGCGCACGACTTCAACTCTTATCCGAAAGATCACGCGGATTCCAGCGCCAGTCCTTTAACCGAACGCGGCCCGCCACAAAGGTCACTCCTTCCGCTTCTAACAACACGCGTTGGATCATTTTTCCATCGACCGAACGTAGACTGATTTCACCGCGGGCGTTGATTACCCGGTGCCACGGTACATCGGATTCTTCGTCCAGTGCGTGCAAGGCATAGCCCACCTGACGAGCGTGTTTCGGTCGACCCGCCAGCGCGGCGATCTGGCCGTAGGTGGCCACTGAACCGGATGGGATAAGCCGGACTTGTTCGTAGATGGCCGCGTAACTCGAACTCATCCGTTTCCTTGGAGGATCGCCACCTTCCCCGTGTCCGCACTTCGAACCGCCGCCTGGCAAAACGCCAAGGAGCGCAAATTCTCGCGGGCATTGTTCACCGGCAGCCGGTCGCCTTCGATTGCGCAGAGCAGTTCGCCCATGCTGCCTTGAAATCCATTCTCGAACCAGCAGCCTGCGAGTTCGGGGATGGCAACACCGTCTTTGGTATGCAGCGATACGCGCTGGTCGTTGAGTTCGGGGCCCCAGGCTTTCAGCGTGCCGAGATGGCCGCAGACCATCGTCCGGTCTTCCTGCCCGTGGCGAACGCCCGCGTTCATCGAAATCCGAATCTGCACCGGCCCCGCCTCGGCAACAACCTGCGCGAGATACGGCGGGGTGCCGACCTGATGCGGCGCCTCGGTGACCGAGGCAAAGACTCGTTCCACCGGCTGGTCGCCGAGAAATGCGATGACAATGTCGAACCAATGAATACCGAAGTCGGCCAACAGAAGATGATGAATCTGGTCGAACGGCGTGTCGGCGGTCCAACTGTGATCCCAATTTAGCGAGAATTCGATACTCGCGAGTTCGCCGATTAAGCCGGCGGCGATGGCCTGACGCAGCCACGAAAAGTGTGGAGCGAAACGACCGTTTTGGTTGACCGCCAGTTTAAGATTCTTGGACTCGGCCAGCGCACAAAGCCGTTCGCCATCGGCGATGTTTTCGACGAAGGGTTTCTGGCTGAGCACGTGTTTGCCGGCGTTCAGCGCCGCCTCGATCATCGGCAGACGCACCTCGGGATGCGGGGTGATATCGAGCACTTGGAGTTCTGGATTGGATACCAGTTCGCGCCAGTCGTCGGTCACGCGCGCGTCGGGGAAAAACTCGTCGCGCCGTGCTTCGGCTTTGCTTAGAGTTCGGTTTGCGATCGCGCGCACATCTAGTCCAAGAGTTTTATAAGCGCGGAGATGGTATTCGGAGATTCCGCCGGCCCCAATCAGCCCGATCGGCGGCGGGTTTGTCGGACGTGCTGGCAGATAGGAAAGGTCGGGCGCGGCGATGGTGGCGCTGGTTTCTTTCGAAGTGAGTCCATAGTTCGAGCTGTTGCTCGATTCTTCGCTCATGCCGGCAGCTCGACGGTGCGTTTTTCGGCGGCGCTCTGCACCGCTGCGTCGACGATGCGCTGACCGGTCCGACTGAGTTCGAGCGAGAGTGGACCTTCGACCGGCGTTCCGGTTTGCAGTGAATGGATGAAATATTCGACCGGGTTACGGTGCGGTGTCGCGAGTTCGTCGACCGGCAGTTCCGAACCAGCGGGATCGTCCGCGGTCTGAACTCGAATCGTCTGCTCCAGATCGTAACTCGAAATCGTGCCCGCCGAACCGACAATGACGAAGCCACACTTGGGTTGCGGTTGATGGGTCCACGGATCGGTGAAGGTCCCCCAGCGGGTCTCGAACTTGCTCAGTCCGGTCGCGTAGCGCGCCACCACCACTGCGTGTTCATCGACTTCCAGTCCGCCTTCCGCGTCGCCGGTCCAATCGGTCATCGCGGTCACTTCGACCGGCGCGACCCCACCGTGGAACCAGGTTCCGAGCGTCGTACCGTAGCCAAGATAATCAAGCAGCGCTCCCCCACCCTGCGCGCGTTTGTAAAACCAACTCGCGGCTTTATCGGCTTGGGTCGGGCTGCGTTCGGCCTTGCCAGCCACATGATACAGGGGGCCGCGGTTGCCACCATAATAGTGCACCTCGCGCACCTTGCCGATCCGGCCCTCGTTGATCAAGCGGTGGGCGGTGACATGACCTGGATACCAAACCATCGGCCAGTTGACCGCCATCGGCTGTCCGGCGGCCTGCATGGCGGCGATCATCCGGTCGGCTTCGGCGAGCGATGCCGCCATCGGTTTTTCCATCAGGATCGGCAGCTTGAACGCGGCGATGCGTTCGGTCCATTCACCGTGTTCGGCGGCGGCGGGACAACAGATGACCAAGTCCGGTTGCGTGCGTTCGAGGCATTCGCGGTAATCGGTGAACTGGTGTTCGATGCCGAACGCGCGGACCGCGTCCTGCATCCGTTCGGGCTGCTCGTCCGAGACGCCGACGATCTCGGCTTCGGGGTGTTCGGCCACTTGCGCGAGCAGATCGCCCATGTGAAAATGATCGAAATTGATGCCGACGACTTTCATGATTCCAATCCTAACCCCGCGTAATAGCGGGCGATGCGGCGCGCGTGTTCATCGTAGGCGGATTCGAACAACTTGGTCGCGCGTTCGGTGCCGACCACGGCGGAGGCAGTGAGCACTTTAGGCGGCTGGCCAGCGGCGGTGAGCCGCGCGGCGATCTCGGCTTTTAGTGCGTTCACCAACAGGCAGCCGCCCACCGTCGAACCCGGCGAGACCGCCGTATCGAGTCCGGGAACGCGGACCATCGCGTCGCCGACCGGCGCCCCGGTATCGAGCACCAGGTCGGCCACTTCGTGGAGTTTCACCCCGTCCGGATGGTTGGAGCTCGAGGCCTCGGCGTGGAGGGAGGAGACGATGGCGACGGTGAATATATCGCGTTCGACAAAGTGCTGCGCCATCTCGATCGGCACGATGTTCGAACCCGACGAGGACACCACCAAGGCGCTGTCGTCGGTCGTGAGATCGAAGTTGCGCAGGATGCGACCGGCGAGTCCGGAAACGTTTTCGAGAAACATAGCCTGACGTTGGCCGTTGGCGCCGACCACGAGATTATGGAACGTCAGGGAGAGTTCGACGATCGGGTTAAAGCCGGGAAAGCTACCGTAACGCGGCCACATTTCCTCGACCAAAATGCGCGAATGCCCCGACCCAAATACGTGGACCATCCGCTGGGCGAGAATCGTTGCGGCGAAGCGGTCCGCCGCCTGTTGGATCCCGGGAAGCTGCGCACGTACGCGAGAGAGTAGTCCGTCGGCGCAGTCGAGATAGTCCTCGGCGGGTGAATTCATGCCGATGTTCTACCAAGCGGTTGGCGGAGGGTAAACCTTTCTATGACACCCTGTTTGGTTGCTGTTTTCCGAGACTGTGACAGAACGCACGAATGATGATGAAGGCCATTGTGAAACCCGCGGCCGGCCCCGGACTCGAACTATCCGAGGTGCCCAAACCCGAACCCGCCCCGAACGAGGTTCGGATCAAGATCCTGAAAACGTCCATTTGCGGCACCGACGTGCACATCGACCAATGGGACGACTGGGCCAGCAAAACCATCAAGCCACCGATGACCATCGGTCACGAGTTCGTCGGCGAGGTCGACGCGGCCGGCCCCACCACCGGCTTCGAACCTGGGCTGCTGGTGTCCGGCGAAGGCCACATCGTCTGCGGCGAATGCCGTAACTGCCACGCCGGCCGCCGCCATCTCTGCCCCAACACCTGCGGCGTCGGCGTGAACCGCAACGGCGCGTTCGCCGAATATCTGTGTATTCCCGCCGCCAATGTCTGGCGTGCCGACCCGAGGATCCCGCTCGACATCCTCTCCTGTTTCGACCCGCTCGGCAACGCCGCCCACACCGCGTTGTCGTTCAACCTGGTCGGCGAAGACGTGCTGATCACCGGCGCCGGACCGATCGGCTGCATGGCCATCGGCATCGCGCAGCAGGCCGGCGCCCGCCATGTGGTGGTGACCGATCTGAACCCCAAACGTCTCGCCATCGCGAAGGCGATGGGCGCTGACGCCGCCGTCGATCCGCGCGAGACCGAGTTGCGCGATGTGATGAAGCAACTCGACATGCGCGAGGGCTTCGACGTCGGACTCGAAATGTCCGGCAGTCCGGCGGCGCTGGCACAAATGATCGACCACATGATCACCGGCGGCAACATCGCCCTGCTCGGCATCCTGCCCAACGATGTCAGCATCGACTGGAACCGCGTTATTTTTGGAGGCCTGACCCTAAAAGGAATCTACGGACGCAAAATGTACGAGACCTGGTACAAAATGACGGTGCTCATCCAAGACGGTCTCGACATCTCTCCGGTCATCACCCACCGCTTTGCCTACACCGATTTTCGCGAGGCCTTCGACCTGATGGCTTCCGGGCAGTCCGGGAAAATCGTGCTCGATTGGAGCGACGATGTTTGAGCTGCCCGCATTGATTGAGTGGGCCGAGTATGGGTGGAATTATAAAGGTTGAACTTCACGGTTCCTTGCATCGCGACACGGAGGTCGCAATGTTACGAACACGGGCTGGAAGCACCGTGCTACATTTCCCATGGCTTCGCCACGGTAGCACGCGCTTCCAGCGGGTGTTCGTAAGAGCTGACCTCCGTGTCAGGTCGCAAAACACGACAAACTTCGGCGTTGACCGATCACTCGAAACACTCGAATACTGTAATAATTAATACAAAATGGAGTCGTCTTCAATGTATATCACCCCATCTTCATTCCAACCATTCGACCCGCACAAACCGGTGCGGATATACCGGAGGAATTTACCGCATTGGCGGCAAGAGGGTTGCACATATTTTGTCACGATTCACGCTCGCGACTCATTACCCTATGCGGCACAGCGGTCCCTCATGCAAAAGCGCGAGGATTGGCTTGAACGAAACGGTGCGACGATGGATTCGGATTCCGCTGAGAAATTGAATTCCTATCTAATGCAAGAAACAGAGCGGATTCTTGATCAAGGCCACGGAACCTGCTTGCTCGATCAAGCAACATTCCGCACTCTAATCCACGGCGCATTGACATTTTTCCATCAACCCAAACAAAAGCGAATTGATCTGAACGCCTTTGTGATCATGCCGAACCATGTCCACATCCTCGTGCGACCACTGGAAGGGCACGAATTGGAATCGTGGACGAAGTCCATCAAACAGTATTTTTCGACCCGTCTCGGAGATGCACGTCCAGAAGGCGGTTCTTATTGGTTCGAAGAGTCCCATGATCGGATCGTGCGTGACAAAGATCATTTGCTCCGCGCTTTCAAATACATCGAACGGAATCCCGCCAAAGCCAATGTTCCAGTGTCTGCGGATACACGATGGGTTAGTCCGGAGTGGGCCGAGTATGGGTGGAATTATAAAGGTTGAACTTCACGGTTCATTGCATCGCGACACGGAGGTCGCAATGTTACGAACACGGGCTGGAAGCACCGTGCTACATTTCCCATGGCTTCGCCACGGTAGCACGCGCTTCCAGCGGGTGTTCGTAAGAGCTGACCTCCGTGTCAGGTCGCAAAACACGACAAACTTCGGCGTTGACCGATCACTCGAAACACTCGAATACTGTAATAATTAATACAAAATGGAGTCGTCTTCAATGTATATCACCCCATCTTCATTCCAACCATTCGACCCGCACAAACCGGTGCGGATATACCGGAGGAATTTACCGCATTGGCGGCAAGAGGGTTGCACATATTTTGTCACGATTCACGCTCGCGACTCATTACCCTATGCGGCACAGCGGTCCCTCATGCAAAAGCGCGAGGATTGGCTTGAACGAAACGGTGCGACGATGGATTCGGATTCCGCTGAGAAATTGAATTCCTATCTAATGCAAGAAACAGAGCGGATTCTTGATCAAGGCCACGGAACCTGCTTGCTCGATCAAGCAACATTCCGCACTCTAATCCACGGCGCATTGACATTTTTCCATCAACCCAAACAAAAGCGAATTGATCTGAACGCCTTTGTGATCATGCCGAACCATGTCCACATCCTCGTGCGACCACTGGAAGGGCACGAATTGGAATCGTGGACGAAGTCCATCAAACAGTATTTTTCGACCCGTCTCGGAGATGCACGTCCAGAAGGCGGTTCTTATTGGTTCGAAGAGTCCCATGATCGGATCGTGCGTGACAAAGATCATTTGCTCCGCGCTTTCAAATACATCGAACGGAATCCCGCCAAAGCCAATGTTCCAGTGTCTGCGGATACACGATGGGTTAGTCCGGAGTGGGCCGAGTATGGGTGGAATTATAAAGGTTGAACTTCACGGTTCATTGCATCGCGACACGGAGGTCGCAATGTTACGAACACGGGCTGGAAGCACCGTGCTACATTTCCCATGGCTTCGCCACAGTAACACGCGCTTCCAGCGGGTGTTCGTAAGAGCTGACCTCCGTGTCAGGTCGCAAACATATCGAGATACAGCCCCATGAACATCAGCGAACACATTGACGCCGAACTCGCCGCCATCCGCGACGCGGGTATGTACAAACACGAACGCGTGATCGCCAGTCCGCAAGCCTCGCGCATCACGCTCGCCGACGGGCGCGAGGTCATCAACTTTTGTGCCAACAACTACCTCGGACTCGCCAGCCATCCCGAAGTGGTGCAGGCCGCGCGCGACTGCCTCGACCGACGCGGGTTCGGGCTCGCTTCGGTTCGTTTTATTTGCGGCACGCAGGACCTGCACAAAGAACTCGAGGCACGCATCACCAAATTTCTCGGCACCGAAGACACCATCCTCTACCCGTCTTGCTTCGACGCCAACGGCGGCCTGTTCGAAACCCTGCTGGGCAAAGAAGACGCGATTTTCAGTGACGCGCTCAACCACGCCAGCATCATCGACGGCATCCGGCTCTGCAAAGCCCAACGCTTTCGCTTCGCGCACGATGACATGGCTGATCTCGACGCGAAACTGACCGAAGGCAAAGACGCCCGCTTCAAACTAATCGCCACCGACGGCGTATTTTCGATGGACGGCACCATCGCGAACCTGCCCGGCATCTGCGACCTCGCCGAACAACACGACGCACTGGTGATGATGGACGAATGCCATGCCTCCGGCTTCATGGGCAAAACTGGACGCGGCACCCACGAGCACCACGACGTTCTCGGCCGCATCGACATCATCACCGGCACCCTCGGCAAAGCGCTCGGCGGCGCCAGCGGCGGCTTCACCTCGGGACGCAGAAAGATCGTCGAACTGCTGCGCCAGCGTTCGCGGCCTTATCTGTTTTCCAACACCATCGCCCCGCCGATCGCCGCCGCCTCGATCAAAGTGTTCGATCTGCTCGAAGGTTCCACCGAACTACGTGACCGCGTTCACGAGAACACCACCTTCTTCCGTTCGGAAATGGCCAAACTCGGACTCACCATCAAGCCCGGAACGCATCCCATTGTTCCGGTGATGCTCGGCGACGCCACACTCGCCCAGGACATGGCCGCGCTGCTGCTCGAAAAAGGCGTTTATGTGATCGGCTTCTTCTTTCCCGTCGTGCCGAAAGGCGAGGCACGCATTCGTTGCCAAGTGTCCGCCGCGCATTCGCGGGCCGATCTCAAAGCCACCATCCAAGCCTTCGCCGAAGCCAAGTCCGAACTCGGCCTGTAGCTTTCGTTTCGACCGTCAGAAGGGATAGGGCTGACCCGTGTTGGAACGGTGGTATGGTAGCACGGGGTTCTCACCCGTGTTCGAACGGGTGGTATGGTAGCACGGGGTTCTGACCCGTGTTCGAACGGGTGGTATGGTAGCACGGGGTTCTGACCCGTGTTGGAATAGGTGGTCTCTGGCCACCCTTCCCTCCCCTTCATTTGATCCTTTATCATCCCATTCACGCCCACCCCACAACCCCCGTGAAGTCATTGAGCAAAGAAGAGGGAAGGCGAAATAGAAACAGGCGGCCAGAGACCGCCTGTTCCAACACGGGCGACACGCCCATGCTACCTTTTCCCATCGGCGTGATACTCAGATTCCTACGGTTGGAAACGAACGAGGGAAGACAAAATTCAAGATCGGGCCGGCCGTGATGAACTGGTCGGGAACCGCGCGCTGCGCCGCATTTATTCAGGCAGTTCCAAGTGCTTGGCCAAGAACCCCAGCACATCTGACTCGCGTTCGACGAACTTGGTCAACGCCAGACCGGCGCCGTGGCCCGAATCGATTTCGACGCGGATAAGAATCGGGGCATCGCCACCCTGCCCGGCCTGCAAGGCCGCCGTGTATTTGTACGAGTGCGCGGGGTGAACCCGGTCGTCGTGATCGCCACAAGTTACCAGAGTCGCCGGATAACTCGCGCCAGCTTTGACATTGTGCAGCGGCGAATACGCACGCAACACCTTGAACTGTTCCGGTGCGTTCTCCGCGCAGCCGTATTCCGGGATCCAAGCGTGGCCAATCGTGAACTTATGATAGCGCAGCATGTCCATCACGCCGACCGAGGGCACCGCCGCGCCGTAGAGTTCGGGGCGTTGATTTAGGCAAGCGCCAACTAGCAGGCCGCCATTGGAGCCGCCGCGGATGCCGATGTGTTTGCTGCTGGTCCAACCGGAGGACACCAGCCACTCGGCGGCAGCGTGAAAATCGTCGAACACATTTTGTTTCCGGTCCAGCATGCCGGCCTCGTGCCATTCGCGGCCGTATTCGCCACCGCCGCGCAAGTTCGGGATGGCGAACATACCGCCGCGTTCGAGCCAGGGCATGCGCGAACTCGAGTAGCGCGGGCGCAGTGAAATATTGAACCCGCCGTAGCCGCTCAGGATCACCGGGTTAGTCCCGTCTTTCTTCAGGCCTTTTTTGTAGACAAGAAACATCGGCACTTTGGTCCCGTCCTTGGACTCGTAGAAGACTTGCTCGCTGGTGTAGTCGTCGACGTCGATGCTCACTTCCGGACGGAATAAGAGTTCCTTCTTTTTGGTCGCCAGATTGTAGCGCCAGACTTCACTCGGCACCGTGAAACTGCTGAAACCGAAGAAGACATCCTCGGACTGGGTGTGGGCGCTCAGGCCTGCGAGCGTGCCGATGCCGGGCAGCGGCAAGTCGTCCAGCGGCGTGCCCTCGGGCGTAAAGATTTTCACTCGCGCCTTCACATCTTCCAGATAGCTCACCAGCACCGCGCCTTTGGCCATATCCGCGCCTTGCAACACGTGTTCGGTCTCCGCCGTGAACTCACGCCAGCTGCTCGCGGTCGGAATCTTTGCGTCCACCGTCACCAGCCGGTACTTGGGTGCGCTACGGTCGGTTCGAACCAGCAGACGTTCGCCGATCGTGCCGATGATGTCTTCGTCAGATTCGAACTCACCGGGCCAGCGGGTCAGTCCGGCTTCGATGGTGGGATTGCGCGGGTCGCCGAGATCGGCGGTCAGCACCGCGTTGTGCGGGTCGGTGCCGACATACTCGTACACGACCAACCAACGACCGTCCTCGGTGACCTGCGCGCCCATGCCGAGTTTGGGTTTTTCCGGACGCGTGTGCACCAGATAGTCCTCGTCCTGGCTGGTACCGAGGCGGTGGTAGTAGACTTCTTGGCCTTGCAACTTGGCGAACACTTCTTCGGACTCGCTATCCGCCTTGGGTTCGGGAAAACGCGCGTAGAAGAAGCCCTTCTCGTCCGCCGTCCAGCTAACCGCCGAGAACTTCACCCATTTCAACACATCGGCTTCGTCCTTGCCGGTCTTCAGATTACGGACCCGCACCGTCCGCCAGTCCGAACCGGCCTCGGACAAGCCGTAGGCCAGGTAGCTGGAATATTTCGACACCCGGGTGAACGCCAGCGAGGTGGTTTTGTCCTCGGACAGCGTGTTCGGGTCGATCAAGGTCTCCACCCGACCGCTCATGGTCTTGCGCCGGCAGTACACCGAAAAATCCTGCAAACCTTCACGCTTGGAAAAGTAATACCAGCCAGCCTTCTCGCCGTAGATGCCTTGGGTGTCGTAGTTCAACAGGGCCTTGAGCCGTTGCTTGAACCCGTCGCGTCCCGGAAGCGCCGCCAGATGGTCACCGCTCGCCTTGTTCTGTCCCGCGACCCACGCCTTGGTGTCTTCGCTCTCCAACTCCTCCAACCAGCGGTAGGGGTCAGCAACGCGGTTGCCGAAGTAGTCATCTGTGACCGTGCCTTTTTTCGTTTCAGCCATCACAACAATCCCCGCAAAACCATTCAATAAAAGCACACAAACCAACCACCATTTCATCAGCGCATTCCTTTTCGTTTTTTCGCCCAGGCGCGCATTTCGGACACCGTCGTGCTCCACTTTTTACTGTCTTTGCGCATCTCGATGAAGATGTCGTAGCAGCCGTAGAACACATCCACGAAGGTATCAATCTGGCGCATGCGGTCCATGAACAAACTGACCGCGTCGAGCTTTTCCTCTTGGTCGGGCAGTTTCATGCCGCGAAACACGAAGTCGTCGCTCACGCCGGTCTCCCAGATTTCACGGCCGATCGCCATCGTGAGTTTGGCCTTGGAGAGTTTTTTGCCGGCGAGCAAACTGGTCTTGGCTTCGGCGCTCTGCACCGGGTTGCCTTTGCTGAGTTTGGTCTCGTGCGCGCCGCCGCCTTCCATGGTGAACACCAGCGGACCCATCATCAGCATACCGACCCGACCGACGCCCTCGATCTCGAGTTCGCCGCCTTTCTCCTCGGTGAAGAACCACAGCCAGGTGAGGAAGTCGCGTCCGGGTTCATCGTCCACTTGGTCGTTCGGGACATCGGCGGAGAAACTGGTCGTGGTCCAGTCGCGCACATCCACCTTCTTGCGCAGCAGCGCCGACGCCAGCGGATCGTAGGGCTTCGGCGGCACTTTGATCGCGTGATTGTAATGGGTGATAAAATCGTCGCTTTGGTTGTCGCTGAGCGCTGCGGCGTAGAAGCGGTTTTTGTCGGGCAGTTGCACAAAAGGAATGCCTTTGATGCTCGGTGGCATCTTCGGCAGCATGCGTTCTTTGACGTCTTCGCGGATGTCTTTGCGTTCGCGCCGGCTGAGGAATTCGAGACCGCGAACGGCTTTGCGCACCTCCTCCTCTTGTTGCACTTCGGCTTTGTAGAGGCTGGCAGGCACTTTGCGTTCGGCGATCAGCAGTTGGAGCCGCAGGTGGTTACCGTAGATGGCCGACCCTTCGTCGATCTTGCGATCCAAGAGGTGGCGGCCGGTCACCCAGCCGTAGACTTTGGAATCCAACACCGAGTCGAAGCCCGGATGGGCGTTCGCGGCAAAGCTTTCCACGGCATCGTCCGGCAGCGACCGGGGTACGTAATACACGCGAAAACTCACGCTTCCCTTCTCAAACGGCATATTTTATTACTCCAAAAATTGGGGATTCCTTCATTGCAAAATCCGTGGTTGCGTCTTCCTTAGCACGTTCCCCGCGAAGCAACATGCAAATCTACTCTGGAACCCAAATCGAACTCACACTCACCGACGCCGGTGACGACGACCGGCTATTCGGCCGCATTCCCGGCGGCCCGGCGGTGTTCGTTCATGGACGCGCGGTTCCGGGCGACCGGGTTCTCGCAACCGTCACCAAAGTGAAAAAACGCCTGCTCGAGGCCGATCTCGACAAAATTCTTGAGGAAGGGCCAAACCACGCCGAACCGAAGTGCCAGCACTTCGGTAAATGTGGCGGCTGCAAATGGCAGAACGCCACGCCCGAACTGCAGGAGAAAATCAAGCGCAAGCGCGTGTTCGAGACGCTGAAACGAATTGGCGATTTCAAAGAACCCGAAGTGCGTCCGGTGCGTTCGGGTTCGCCCTACGCCTACCGCAACAAACTGACCTTCCACGTCGAACGCCGCAAAGGCAAACTCGCCCTCGGCTTTCGTGAGGCGCGTGGCTCCAAGTTTGTGCCGATCAACCACTGCCATCTGGCCAGTGACGCGCTCAACGATCTGGCCCGTTCGGTCTTGGATTTCGCCTCCCTGCCCGAGTCGATCACGGTCCGCGAAACCGAAGGTGGCGAACGCCAGATTGTCGAATTTTCCACCGAGGCGGACGACGCGCTGGTCGAGGACTTCTGTGGTCTCAAACTGGAAATCCCGCCGCGGGCGTTTTTCCAAGTAAACACCGATCTGGCCGAAGACATGGTCGAATACAGTCTCGACATCGCGCAAGCCAGCGACCGCGACCGCGCGGTCGACCTGTTCTGCGGCATCGGCACCATCACCCTGCCATTCGCGCAGCACGTCGGTGAAATCATCGGACTCGAAAGCGGCCGCGACGCGGTTCGAGCCGCCCGCCGCAATGCCACCCGCAATGCGATCGACAACGCGAGTTTTGATGTTCGCGATCTCGACAAGGGTGCGATATTTGAAGAACCGACCCTCGTCCTCGCCGACCCGCCAAGGGCCGGTCTGCACCAGCGCCTGCTCGCGGACATCGTTCGCGCCAAACCAAAACGTATGGTCTACATCAGCTGCAACCCGGCGACCTACGCGCGTGATGCCAAACTGCTCGGCAAGGGTGGACTTAAATTGAAGCAAACCACGCCGTTCGATTTGTTCCCGCAAACAGATCATGTCGAAGTAGTCGGACTCTTCGAGCGGGATTCGTAATTGAGGGCATGAAGCTCTCTGTTACCCACCCAGCCCTCTCCCCGTTCATTCTGTTTCTCGCCCTGCTCCCCATGACCCTGCCCGCGCAGAATATCCCCGTGTGGTTCGGCACGGTGACGCCGCGTCAAGCCAGCCAAGACACCCCAGGTGCAAGCCAGGGAATCTACCACGCGCACTTCAATCCTAACTCTGGGAAGCTCAGTGCGGCAACGCTTGCGGCGAAACACAGCAGCCCCGGGTTTCTCGCCCGTCATCCCGACGGCACCGTGATTTATTCGGTCGGCAAGGTGGAGGGAACGCCGACCGTCAGCGCGTTCAAGATCGACGGTGAACGCCTGACCCTCATCAACCATCAGGAAATTGGCGATGGCGGCGCCGCTCATCTCGCGGTCGACGCCACTGGCAAGATGCTGATCACGGCGCAATACGGCGGCGGTTCGGTCGCGACCTTTCCGCTGAAGGACGACGGCTCCATCGGCGCCCGTTCGGGACTGCACGAGCACAAAGGCGGGTCGGGCGTGGTCGAGCGACGGCAAAAGAGTCCGCACCCGCACTATGTCGGGCTGTCGCCGGACAACCGTTTCGCGTTCATTCCCGATCTCGGACTCGACCAAGTGGTCATCTATAAAGTCGATGCCGCGAACGCGACCCTCACCCCTCACGGCAAGGCCGACAGTCCTCCCGGGGGTGGACCGCGCCACATGAAATTCCATCCGACAGGCAAGTTCGCCTATGTGCTGAACGAGCTGACCCTCTCAGTCACCGCGTTCGAATATGATGCCGAAGCCGGCACGATGACGAGCATCCATACCATCGATGCGTTGCCGGAGAACGTGGAAGAGGTCTTTCTGTCCGCGTCCGAAATCCGCATGCACCCGAGCGGCAAGTTTGTCTATTCTGCCAACCGCGGACACGACTCGATCACCGCCTTTGCCATCGATCACACGACCGGTCGGTTGACGTTTATTGAGAACGAACCCGTTCGCGGTTCGTGGCCGCGCAATTTCAATCTCGATCCCAGCGGCCAATGGTTGCTCGCCGCCGGACGCGATTCGAATACGGTCGCGGTGTTCAAAGTGAACCAAGAGACCGGCGGGATTGTCTATCAACGCCACACGATCGCCGTGCCGAGTTCGATCTGCGTTCTGTTTTAGAGTCGGGCGTCGCCCGGAAGTAGCTGGTAGCCAGTAGATAGATAGTAGCGAATGGATTAAAACATCGCCGATTTGGCTGCATTTATCTCAAGGCTACTCACGAACCTGCCACAGCTTCGGTGCTTTGAACGCGCCCTTTCCGCCACCGTAAACCGGGACGGGATTGGCCACTTGCAGTTTCCGCCAAGCCACGAGTTTGCCGGCCAATTCGGCGACGACCTCTGGATGCTTTTTGGCCAAGTCCTTTTTTTCGTTGGGATCTTTCTGGATGGCAAAGAGGAAATGCTGGTGCGCTTTGACGAATCCATCGCGAAGGTCCGGACCTTTTTCGATCACCAGTTTCCACTTGGCTGTGATGATGGCGGAGACTTCTTCGCCGGACTGGCCATGATAGAAAAATAGCGGGCGTTCGAGCTGCTTGCGGGTCCCAGCAATGACATCGAACACATCGACACCATCAAAGGGTTTGCCGGCACTTTCTTCGACACCGGACAGGTGCAGAACGGTCGGAAAAATATCCATGCAACTCAGCGGCACGGTAACTTTGCTGCCGGCAGGGATGCCGCCGGCAGGCCAGCGAACGCAGGCGGGAACGCGGATGCCCCCTTCGAAAGCGGACAACTTGTCGCCCCGCAGAGGACGGTTGTTGCTTTTCACTTTTTTGACGCCGCCGTTGTCGCTGAAGAACCAGACCATGGTGTTGTCCTCTTCGCCGGACTCCTTCACCGCCGTTAAAATCCGACCGATGCCGTCGTCCATGCAATGGATCATCGCGGCCAGAGTCTGTTCGACCTTGTTGGATTTATTAGTCACCGCTTTCAGGTATTCTTCGGGTGCCTGAAACGGACTGTGCGGCGCGTTGAACGGCACATAACAAAAATACGGGGCCTCCTCGCCTGCATGTTTCTGAATGAACGCGGCGGCGGCATCGGCAATGAGGTCGGTCGCGTAGCCGGTTTGATCGGAAGGCTGCCCATTGTGATGCCAGTCGCGTTCGCCCTCGCGTTCGAGGGAGAAGTAATCGATGGCACCATTATAGTGGCCGCGAAATTCGGTGAAGCCGCGCGCGTTTGGGTGCCACTTCTTTTCGGTATGACCGAGATGCCATTTTCCAAAGATGCCACGATGCGCATAGCCGACCTCTCCCAAGGCCTTGGCCATTGTGACCTCGGTCGTGTCGAGTCCGTAGTCGCGCCACGGAGGAATGACAGCGCGGGCGAGACCGAAACGGATGGGGTAACGTCCGGTGAGCGTGGCGGCGCGGGTCGGGGTACACATTGGGCAAACATAAAACCGATCGAGTTCGGCGCCGCCCTTCGCCAGCGCGTCGAGGTGCGGTGTTTTCATTCGGTCGGCATGAAATCCGACGTCGGCCCAGCCGAGGTCGTCAGCGAGGAGGATGACGATATTGGGCGGCTGAGCTAGCGAGGTCAGCGCGATGAAGAGGAGCGAAAAGAAAGGGAGAAGTTGAGGGGACCGCATCGATTTAGCGTACGTGAAATGCGGATAAAAGAAAAGCCGACGAGGTGACTCGTCGGCTGTTTCTGATGCGAAGGATCCGCTTATTTGTTCTTTGGCGGGCGGCCGGGTCCGCGACGATTGGGCGGACGACCTGGTCCGCGTTTGGCCGCGGCTTTGGGCGGGCGACCGGGGCCGCGTTTGGGCGGACGGCCCGGACCACGCTTGGCTGTGGTCGCTTTTTCCGGTTTGGAGGCGGTCGGTTTACGACCGGTTTTTTTCTTTTCACCGAGAACGGAGCGAATCGACTCGGCGGTTTCGTATTCCAGCTCCGCCATTTTGGCGGCGACTGGCGCTTTGAGGCGCAGCGGTCCGTTCTTGCGTTCGTATTGATAAATGGACTGGTTGCTCAAGCCGAGCAACTGGCCGATTTCGCCTTGGGTTACATCCAATTTTTTGCGCAGGGCTTTAATATGTTTGGAGTGGGACATCACCGATGTCGACTTGGCGGCGGGGGCGGCAGAGGCGGCTTTCGGCGGGCGGCCTGGGCCGCGTTTTTTGGGCGGACGGCCCGGACCGCGTTTTTTGGGTGGGCGGCCTGGACCGCGTTTGGCGGTGGTTTGTTTCTCGGCACTGCTGGCTTTGCTGGGTTTGCGTCCGGGTTTTTTACGCTCCCCGAGCTGCGAACGGATCGAAGCTGCTGTTTCATCTTGCAGATCGTCCATGCGTGCAGCGACAGCGGCTTTCAACCGCAAGGGGCCATTCTTCCGTTCGTACTGGTAGATCGACTGGTTGCTCAAGCCGAGCAGTCCGCCGATTTCACCCTGTGTCACATCCAGTCTCTTGCGTAGCGCCTTGATGTGTTTGGAATGAGACATGACTGAAGCGGCGCTTGGCGCAGCTTTCGAAGCGACTTTTCTGGGTCTGCCCGGGCCGCGCTCAATCGGGGCGGAGCTTGCGGCGGGACGCGACTCCAAGGCAGCGACGCGGCGGCGTAGTTCGCGCACTTCGGCTTTGAGCGCTTTCGTTTGCGTGGAGGCTTCGGTCACGGCGGCTTTCGCCTCTTTTTTGGCGAGGCGGGTGATCTCAGCTTTGAGAACGGTTGCTATGTTTGGCATACGGATAATGTTGGTTTGGGAGGAGGTGAGAAAGATAAAAGAATTGGCGAGGACAAATCAACCGCAGACATCGAACCCCATGCGACTACGTTCGATTCTATAATTTGATAAGGTAAACCTGTAGAGCTAATTTTGATTCTGTAAACCCCATTTTTTAAACTTTTTTCTTAAGACAAAATTTATGCAAGGAGCGCGCGCTTGCCTTTGGAGTGTGTGAAGGCGACGAAAACCGCATATGTACGATGTACCGGATGGCAGCAGCAAAGCGAGGAATGCCCTGCGCGCGGAGTGGAACGGTGAGATCAAGCGCCAGTATAGCGCACACGCGAAAAGAGCCAGCCGCTGCTTCCTCCCAGCCGCCAAGTCCTTGCGCAAGCAGCCGGTGGTACAAGTAAAGTGGTTCGCCGATCCCGAAGAACCCGAGATTTGCCACAGCAGCAAAGTCGCGAACAAGCTGGTCGATTGGCTCTACTTCCTCGACGAAGAACATCAGATCCACTGGCATTACAAGGGGCGGCGTCTGCATAATGAATATTGTGAATTTTCCTATGTACAGGGATAGCGAACGCTTCGTAGCCGCACGCTTTGTAGCGCACGCTTTGTAGCCGCACGCTTTGTAGCCGCACGCTTTGTAGCGCACGCTTTGTAGCCGCACGCTTTGTAGCGCACGCTTTGTAGCCGCACGCTTTGTAGCGCACGCTTCCAGCGGGTGTCGGTACGCGGGCTTCTAGCCCGCAGTTCAGCGGGCGTTATGACTGCGGGCTAGAAGCCCGCGTACCGACACCGCCTAGGAAGACGGCGCTACAAACGGGGCTACAAACGGCACCACAAACGGCACCACAAACGACGCTACCACAAGCGCCACACTTACCCTTCACTGCACGACGCGCCGAACGCGAAGCAGGAATAGCAGCGGTGGTGCTTCAACATCACGCGCACGTTCAGACTCTCGCGTAAGGTGCTGCCGAGATCATAGTCCTCATCGTCATCGACGAGGGTGCAGGCATACACCCGCATGCGGTCGCCCTTTTTCAAAACGAATCGGGTAAACATACACATAAACTCGGCCCGCGTTTCTTCGGTGTGATAGCGGGTCATGCAGTCTTCGGTGATCTCTGGAACGTCCGGGATGCTGCCGGGTAGAAGAAAATCGGGGAACGCCACGATATTGATATCCTCGGGTGCGCCGACGGAGGCCGCGAGTTTGCGAAAGGCATCGTTGATACCGGGATCCTCGTCGGTCTCCATTTGGCGAGCAATCGACACGTCAAATCCGAACGCGTGCAAGCGTCCGAGGCAGTCAAGTGTTTTCGCGAAGGTGCCTTTGCCGCGGCCGGCGTCGTGCCGCTCCGGATCGGGGTAGTCGAGGCTAATGCGAAACTTGAGAGGATGGGGTTTCTCCAGCAACGGCAGCACATCCTGCAAACGGTTGAGGATCGGTTCGGTGCCATTGGTTAAGACAAGGCAAGAACGATGCTCCAAGGCCTCGCCCAGGATCGCGATGAACTCGGGGACGACAAAAGGCTCGCCGCCGGTGAACGAAAACTGATCGACGCCAAGTTCGAGGGCTTCGGAGATGAAGGGCTGCGCGTCCGCAAGGGTGAGCGGTTGAATCCGATTGTCCCCCGGCTTGCTGCCTTCCAAACAGAAGGGGCAGCGGAGGTTGCAAGTGGTGCCGGTATGGAACCAGAGTTCGCGCAGGACCGAGGCGTCGATGTATCCACGCGGCTCCTGCTTAGAGGTGGCCAACCAGTCTGGCCGGTCAAGATGTGGCTGAAGCGGAAGAGGGTTTGACTTGCTTGGAAGATCGATCATGCGGACTCGCTGTTGAAAAAACATTCGCGGTGGATGTGTGGAAGCGCCACCCCCTGCCCCTCCAACCACACAGAAATCTCGTCGATCATGGCGTCGAGGCCACAGAGGAAGTAATGCGTTCCGGAGTCGACGGGAACGCGGTCGAGGAGATCGGTGATCCGTCCGCGATGGGCCTCCGGCACGTCTTCGCGGTCTTCGCGGTCTTCGCGAGAGACGGCGAGATGGACCGAGGGAGCGGCGGCCCGCAATTCATCCAAGGCGACGGCGTCGGCCACCGTGCGAACGCCATAAAAGACCGCGGCCGGAGGAAGTTCCGGGCGGCTGCGGATGTGCGACAGGAAGGGCGAGATGCCGGTGCCGGTCGCGAAGAACACGCAGGGGGCGTTGAGAGCGGGGTCGCCCGGCCGGAACCAGCCGAACGGCGGACTAATACGAACCGGATCGCCGGGGGCGCGAGCGGCGAGCCAATCGCTGAGTTCGCCGTCGGGCATGCGCCGGATCACGAACCCAAGGTAATCATCGTCCACCCCGGACGCGACACTGTAGGGCCGCGAGGCCTTGTCGCGAAACAAGGCGAGGCAGTCGCCGGGCGTGAACGCGATGTCGTTGCGTTCGAGCCGAAGTTCGAACACGCCATCGCTGTGCCATTGCACTTGTTGAACTGCCAGGGTCTCACTCATAAAGGGTTCTACTTATCACGCTTGCGTCGCATAACTGGTGGAATTCTGACAAGGTTCCTATCAGAGAAATTTCAACATCTGGAGGCAAGGGGCCGCCCGAGCCGATTGCCCTGCGTTCGAACATTCCAGTCCAACCAGAACCATAGAATAGAGATCTCGCATACAATTTAAGGAGCCCCGCCTAGAAGCGGAACAGCAGATCGGTGAGCTCGGTGTCGGTCTCGTCGAAGTAGTGTTTGCTCTCGAGAACGCGGCTGCTGATGAAGGTGAAATCGCTGCCGATGGTTTCTTGATACCAGTCGCGCGAACGCGGAATCGCCCATTCATCATGGAAATTGCACTGTTCTTCTTGGCGGCGGAGTTCGATGTCGGTCGGCACCGTGAGGTAGAGAAACTGGAGACGCGAGGCGAGAACCGGGATGCAGGCGCGCAGCTCCTCGTCGGGAAGGTACTGGAACACCGACATGCAAACGCCGAGGTCCCACGTTTCGTCACCGTCGGGGGCGGAACACCAGGATTGGATCGACTGCTGGCGGAGTGCGATGTCGATGCGGTCGTAGGGGTCGAGTTGTAAGTTGCCGATCGATTCATGGGCGAACGGGGACGGATCGATGCCGATCGCGCTGTCCGGGGAAAACACGTTCAGCATTTCGCGGAACTGAACCCCGAGGCCGAAGCCCATGCTGACGAGGGTCTTGATCTCGACTTGTTCGACTTCGAAGTAGCACTTTAAATAGCGGGCGTGTTCGCGAGCGTTCGCGATCCCGTCCATGAACTGGGGTGTGGCGTAGTTGGAGGCCCAGTACTCCTCGCCGAAGCCTGTTGCGGCTTCGTTCATCGACGGGCCTCGTTCATGGAGCCAAGGGGCCGAGTCCTGTTCCACCTTCCGGAACGGGCACGAATAACGGACCAGGTCCAGACGGGGCTGGGGCGGGCTGGGGAGCCGGCGCGGGCACTTGCGTGCCTTGCTTGTCGGCGTCAAGACGTTGACGCCAATGTTTGATATCCCGATCCATCGTGCCAAAGCGGAAAAACGGCCAATAGATGAACGAGGCCTTGCCGACCACATCGTCCTCGTGGATGCCCTCGAACGCGCGACCGTCGAGACTGTTGTCGGTGTTGTCGCCCATCGGCAGATACTGTTCGTCTGAGAGCTGGATGAAGCCATCCGTACCCGCCACTTTCCAGCGATTCGAATAGCCGCGGACGAGCGGCTGAAACTGAGCCTGCTGTGTCGACTCGAGGGTCTTGCCATACAAGCGATCGCTGCCGTTGTAGTTACGCAGGTAATTGCGACGGATGACGTCGGATTCGGTGACCACCTTGCCGTCGGCAACGAGGCGACGATTCTGAACTTGGATTTTTTCCCCAGGCATACCGACCAAGCGCTTGATATAGTGGTCTGCCGGGTTGACGCCGGCGTAGTCGATGTTGCGCATCGAGAACACGAAGATGTCCCCACGTTTGGGGTTACCGAAGTTATAGGCCATCTTGTTGACCAAAATATGATCGCCAGAAACCTTCGTGCCGGCGGAGATGATGTCGCCCTTCTTGTAGGCTTGTCCGGGCATGCAATTGAACGCGGGGCCGATCATTTTCCCGTGAATATAAAACGGATTGCTGGTCCCAGCTGCGGATTGGATGACAAAGGGAACGTTGCCCATGCGGTCGGCGCCGGCCGCCTGGCGGAGAACGCCATCAAAGGGGGCTCGGTACTCGCGGTACCAGCGACCGGTGAACAGACCTTTGACCAGCCGGACCGGGTTGGACATTTCGGACAGGATTTGGCCTTTGCGGGATTTCAGCGTGCCGGTCGGAATCAATTTCTTATCGACGAACGCGTTCTTGGTCTCGCCGGGTTCGAAGGTCTGGCCGTACAGCGAGGGCTGCATCGAACCGGTCGGGATCTTGAACGGTTGCAGAAAATAGGTCCGGACGCCAAGCGCGACCGCAATCGCGACGACCGCCACTTCGAGGTTTTCGGCGGCGCGTGAACGCATGCTCGGCGGGGCTACTTTTTCAACCACCTTGTTGAGTTCCTCTCCGGCCTTGGTGAAGCCGAGAAAGTCGCTGACGATCGGCGCTTTTTTGAACGCCTTTTCCGCCGCGATGCTCTCCGCCAGGAGTTCGGGGTCGAGTAGGTCCTCACGCATGCTGCGAGAAAGTTTGGCGTGATGCAGCATCTGCTTGCGGATCTTGCGGTACTTCCACCAGGCGTGAGCCCGAACCCAAATCGGGCGTTCGGTCAGCGGGAACACGCGTTCGAGATTGTCGTTCACCACCTCGGCGGCCTCGGCGTACTTCGTCTTGCTTTGCAGCGGCACTTTCAGAAAGGCCTGCTCGTCAGCCTCAACCTGCTTCATCAGATCTGGGTCTAATTGCTGGCGCCGCTTTTCACGCAGCGCTTTAGATTTCGCTACCAGCTTTTTCCGGTATGTTGTGAGCTTTTTCCGTTCGGTGCTGGAAAGGCCCCGTTCCTTCTTCTTCGCAGTCTTCGCCGTTTTTGCCATGCAGATTAGTCCTTGGACTTGAGAATATTGAGGAAGGCCTCTTGCGGAATCGACACTTTGCCGAACTGCTTCATCTTCTTCTTACCGGCCTTCTGTTTTTCCAACAGTTTGCGTTTCCGGCTGACGTCGCCGCCGTAGCATTTGGCGGTCACGTCTTTACGGAAGGCGCTGATAGTTTCACGGGCGATGATCTTCGCACCGATTGCCGCTTGCAGCTTGACCGCAAAGTTCTGACGCGGAATCTCGTCCTTCAACTTGATACAGATCGAACGCCCGCGCGCCTCAGCGTGCTTGCGGTGGACGATGGTCGAGAATGCGTCGACAATCTCGTCCTTCACCAAAATATCCATGCGCACCAAGTCGCCTTCGACGTAGCCCATCATCTCATAGTCCATACTCGCGTAGCCGCGGCTGAGCGTCTTGAGGCGATCGTAAAAATCGACCACGATCTCGTTCAGCGGCACCGTGCAGGTGAGCATCACGCGGGTGTTGTCGAGCGACTCGGTGTCGGTCAGTTCGCCGCGGCGATCGCGCAGCAGCGAGAGAATGTCACCGATGTGTTCGTTGAGGGAAATGATGTACACCTTCAGCATCGGTTCCTCGATCTTGTCGATCGAGGTCACCGGCGGCAGTTCGACCGGGTTGTCCACGGTGACGGACTCGCCGTTGGTCAAGGTGACATGGTAACTCACGCCGGGATAGGTGGTGATGATGTCGACGTCGTACTCGCGGCGCAGGCGTTCGGTGATGATTTCCATGTGGAGGAGTCCGAGGAAGCCGCAGCGGAAGCCGAACCCGAGCGCGACGCTGGACTCGCCTTGGAACACAAACGAGCTGTCGTTGAGCGACAATTTCTCGATGCTCTTGGTGAGCTTTTCGTAGTCCGAACCATCAACCGGATAGACGCCGCTGAACACCATCGGGCGCACGTCTTCAAAACCGGGCAGCGGTTCGGTCGCCTGATTTTCGGTGCGGGTACAGGTGTCGCCGATCTTCACTTCGCCGGGATCGCGAATGCCAGCGGCCATGTAGCCCACCTCGCCTTGCTTCAACTTGTCGACCTTCCGCGGTTTCGGGTCGAAGATCCCAACCTCTTTCACCTCGTAGGCGATGTTGGTGCTCAACATGCGGATGCGGTCGCGCGGTCGGAGTTCGCCGTCGACAACGCGCACGTAGGTCACCGCGCCGCGAAACGAATCGTAGACCGAGTCGAACACCAGCGCGCGAGTAGATTTGGTTTCCGGGTCGGTGGTTGGCGGCGGGATATATTTCACCACCGCTTCGAGCACCTCCTCGATGCCGATGCCACTCTTGGCGCTGACGAGGAGCGCGTCGTCCATCGGAATGGCGAGAACGTCTTCGACCTCGCGGGCGACGCGGGCGGCGTCGGCGTTGGGCAGGTCGATCTTGTTCAGCACCGGCACGATGGTCAGTCCTTGGCCGGTGGCCAGATAGGTGTTGGCCACGGTTTGAGCTTCCACGCCTTGAGCCGCGTCCACGACCAGGATCGCGCCTTCGCAGGCGGCGAGCGAACGTGTGACCTCGTAGGAGAAGTCGACGTGTCCGGGTGTGTCGATCAGATTGAACTGATAGGTTTTCCCGTCCTTCGCCTTGTAGTCCATGGTCACCGGATGGGCCTTGATGGTGATGCCGCGTTCGCGTTCGAGGTCCATGTCGTCGAGCAGCTGGTCCTCCATTTCACGGGCCGAGACGGTGGAGGTGAATTCAAGCATACGGTCGGCCAGGGTCGACTTGCCGTGGTCGATGTGGGCGACAATGCAGAAGTTTCGGATGAGACTGAGATCAGGCATAGGAATAAAGGTGGGCGAAGAGGTACGGGCGCGGTTCGGTATTTGCAAGTCTTTGGCGCAGCCGTCATTTTCAGGGGTCAACCGTGTTAGAACTCCAAGCATCTTCCTGCTTGGAGCCGCTGCACAACAGTCTCGTTCGAATTATTGACACTAATTTAACGACCGCCTGCTTTAAACAGTGGGCAAACAACCCGAGCGGAAATTTTGCGCAGCCCCTCATTGGTCACAATAAACGCGCTCCGTGGAAAAAGAAACGCCCTGAGCCTCTGGAAAATACCGGCAGCCTGGCTAGTTGGCGCGGAGCAAAAGGACGCCACTCATCTTGCCAGAACGAAGGTGAATGCCTAGAACGCTCGCATGAGTGTGAAGTTCCGTTACCCACGTATTGTCTTGCTGATTGCCCTGTTCGCCACAGGTTTCCTCTGCGCCAAAGAAATGATCCGCACCCCTCCGGACTTCCCGGTGCTCGGCGAACTCGAACCCGTGCTCGAACAAGTGATGCTGAAAGACGGCGGCCCCGACGAGTCCCTCGCAACCGTGGCCGACAAACCTGCGGTCGCCGCGCTGATCGAAAAACATCAAATGAAGTTGTTCGGCGGGCCCATGGTTGGCGCGGTCTCGCATAACGCCGCCAAGATTTGGTTGCGCACGGCCGGACCGGCAAACGTCGACATCGAACTGGTCGGCAAAACCTTCACCGCCAAGACCACGGCGGACACCGATTTCACCACCGTCGTCGACCTCACCGGACTCACCCCGAACACGGCCCAAGATTACGTGGTGTTGATCAACAATGAAGATACCGCGTCCGGCACGTTCCGCACCGCCGCCAAACCCGGGGAGGGCGAGGTCCTGAAAGTCGCGTTCGGCGGCGGCGCGCGCTACAACCCGCCGAAGGAACGGATCTGGTCGACGATTGCGAAACGCAAGCCGGACGCCTTCCTGTGGCTCGGCGACAACCTCTACCAAGACAAACCAGAGAGCCGCAGCCTGCAACGCCTCTATTACTACCGTCGCCAACTCCGTCCCGAATTTCAAACGCTCACGTCGTCCTGCGCGAACTACGCGATTTGGGATGACCACGATTTCGGCAAGAACGATACCGCCGGCGGACCCGACAAGTTCAAGCCGGCGTGGAAACTTCCAGTCTGGAAGGTGTTCAAAGAGAACTGGCCAAATCCCGCGTTCGGCGGCGGCGCGGAACAGCCCGGCTGCTGGTTCAACTGGCGGCAGGGTGACGTCGAATTTTTCATGACCGACGGCCGTTACTACCGCGATTTTAAAGTCGGTAAAACCATGCTGGGTCCGGTGCAGAAAGCCTGGCTGAAGGAGCAGTTGGCCGCGTCGACCGCGCCGTTCAAAGTGCTGTGTTCGGGGACGCTCTGGACCGAGCATGCGGACAAGGGCGGCAAGGATTCTTGGTGGGGTGTCCCCGAGGAACGCGACGAGATTTTCGATTGGATTCAGTCCGAAAAAATCAACGGCGTGATCCTCGCATCGGCCGACCGGCACCGCACCGACATTTATCAGATCAAACGACCGGGCGGGTACGACTTGTATGAGTTCGAGACCTCAAAGCTGACCAATAACCACACGCACAACACGCGCGACAAAGCCTTGTTTTCATATAACAAAGGCAACTTCTACGGATTGCTTTCGTTCGATACCACTGTCGAAGATCCGACGGTGACCTTTGAGTGCATCACGATCGACGACGAGGTGGTGCACACGTTCCAGTTGAAGCACAGCCAGTTGCGCATGCCCGCCAAGTAGACACAGGTATGGCAAGGTTCTGCCATAGGGTGGCAAGGTTCTGCCATGCTATGGCAAGTGCTTGCCATAAGCTTTTAGCGTTCGTTTTTTGTGCGGAGGCACATCGCTTGGTACACATCGCATCCGTTTCGATTCATCTGAACGCGACAGGCGCAAATCCTTTGATTTCCGCAGACCAACGGGGAACACTTCAAAGATGGATATCTCTGAACTACTTGATCTTGCCAGCGCGTACTGGAAGTCCGCCACGCTGACCGCCGCCGTCGAACTCGACCTGTTTCGCCATGTGCGCGACCCAGCCGCCCCTGCGAGCGCCGCCGAGATCGCGACCGCGCTTGAGGCGAGTCCGAAGTACACCACCGCGCTGCTCGACGCGCTTGCTGGCATCGGTATTTTAACGAAGAGCGCCAAGGCCGAAAACGAAACATACTCCATTCCCGACTCCCTCCGTCCTTACCTCGACCCAGAAAGTCCGGACTCGATGCTCGGCGCCCTGCGCTTCAACGCCGCGATGGTGCCGCTCTGGGGCAAACTCGCCGACTGCACCCGCGTCGGCACGCCCGCCATCCCGCCGAACGCGCAGCTCGGCAGCGACCCGCAACGCGTGGCCTGGTTCGTGCATGGCATGCACAGCCGCGCCCGCGCCCTCGCGCCCGGCATCCTGCCGCATATCGACCTCGCCGGACGCACCCGCCTGCTCGATGTCGCCGCCGGACCCGGCACGTTCAGCGCGATGATGATCGAACAACAACCTGAGATTCATCTCACGGTTTTTGATCTGCCCGCGGTCTCCGCTGTCTCGCAACAAATCCACGGCGAAGGCCCGGTCGCCGACCGCATGACGTTTGTTCAAGGCGACTACCACAGCGATCCCCTGCCCTCGGGTCCGTTCGACGCGGTCCTGTACTGCGGCGCAGTGCATCAGGAAGACGAGACGCACACCCGCGAAGTGCTGTCGAAAATCCACAGCGTGCTCGAACCCGGCGGTCGCCTGTTTCTGGTCGACCTCATGCTCGAAGCCGACCGGACCACGCCGGTTTTCTCGGCCTTGTTCGAGATCAACATGATGCTGACCAATAGCATGTCCCACGTACACACAGTGGAAGGCGCCATGGCGCTGGTGGACGGAGCCGGGTTCGGCGGCGTGGCAGCCAAGGACATGACCGGCACGCCCTACACGCTGGTCACCGGCGTAAAACCGGGCTGAAAAACAAGCAGCCAGTATATGGCAAGGTTCTGCCATAGTATGGCAAAGGTTCGCCACTCTATGGCAAGCTCTTGCCATAAGCCCGAAGCGACATTCCATCGTTGATTTCGCCGCCTGCAGTGACAATAGATAGCGCATGTTGAGGCGTTTTCTACCCGTTGCTATCCTGTTGTTTTTTTGTTCCTCCCTGACCGGTGCATTCGCAGCGGAACGGTCTTTCGACCAAGTCATCGATCAGTCGGTGAAGCCGGTCGCGGACTGGGCGGGCAAGATTATCTTTTTCAGCATTCCCATCAATGGCCAGAGCGTGCCGATTGTCCTGCTGCTGCTCGCCACCACCGCGATCCTGCTAACCTTCGCGTTCTTCTTCATTAACATTCGTGGCTTCGCCCTCGCGATCAAGACTGTGATGGGCCGCTATGACAACCCGGACGCCCCTGGACAGATCTCCCACTTCCAAGCGCTCAGCGCCGCGCTTTCCGCCACCGTCGGACTCGGCAATATCGCCGGCGTAGCGATCGCGATCGGACTCGGCGGACCCGGCGCAACCTTCTGGATGATTGTGCTCGGCGTCTTCGGCATGACCACCAAGTTCTGCGAATGCACCCTCGGCGTTCGCTACCGGGTGGTCGACGAGAAAGGCCGAACCCGCGGCGGTCCGATGTATTACCTCAGTCAGGGCTTCAAGGAACGCGGCCTCGGCTGGCTCGGTGTCCCGCTCGCGGTCATCTTCGCCATCATGACGGTCGGCGGCGCGTTCGGCGCCGGCAACATGTTCCAAGTCAACCAGGCGACGTCGCAGTTCGTCGACACCTTCGGCGTGCTCCAAGATCAGAAGTGGCTGGTCGGACTCGGCATGGCGATCATCGTCGGCCTGGTGATCCTCGGCGGCATCCGCTCGATCGCCAAAGTCGCGGCCACCATCGTGCCGGCGATGTGTATTCTCTACGTGCTGGCTGCCGTCGTGGTGGTCTTGCTCAATGCCGACAAAGTGCCGGCAGCGTTCGCCACGATCCTCTCCGGGGCCTTTTCCCCGCAAGCCATCGGCGGCGGCATCATCGGCGTCATGATTCAGGGCATCAAGCGGGCCGCGTTCTCGAACGAGGCCGGACTGGGTTCGGCGCCCATCGCCCACTCAGCGGTGAAAACCGACCAACCCGCCAGCGAAGGCCTCGTCGCGCTGCTCGAACCCTTTATCGACACCGTCGTCGTCTGCACCATGACCGCCTTGGTCATCATCACCACCGGCATGTGGAAAGTGAACGCCACCGCCGGCGCGGAGATCAATGGCGCGCCTGCAGCGTGCGAGTTGTACTCGTCTCCGGACTCGAGTTTGGCCGCCATCCGCGTCCTCGACGAGGGCACTTACCTGCGGGTGATGGGGTCCGAAGAGGAAGTCGTCAACGGCTCCACCAACGCGTGGTCCAAAGTGCTTTTAGTCGATGTCGAAAGCGTCGGCATGGCAGACCGCGAAGCCGATGGCTGGGTTCGGGCCGACGCCGTCGAAGAACGCGGCGGCACCGCCGGCGGAATCTGGCTGACCTCGCAGTCGTTTTCGAGCGTGATCTCATGGTTCCCCTTCCTGCTCACGATCGCCGTGATCCTGTTCGCGTTTTCAACCATGATCAGTTGGTCGTACTACGGGGAACAAGGCCTGCTCTACATCTTCGGCGACAACAAGGTGGTGACGGTGATCTACCGCGTCCTATTCTGCGCCCTCGCAGTCATCGGTGCCGGCGCGACCCTAACCAATATCCTAAATTTATCCGACGCGATGATCTTCGCCATGGTGTTCCCCAACCTCATCGCCCTGTACGTCCTTTTGCCGGTGGTGAAGCAGGAGCTGCGCAAGTATGTAGCCCACGCTGAAGCCATTGATAAACAGAGAAAGGGTTAGAGAATGTCAGAGCCACGACTTGTCAATCGCGGTGGCTGGCTGTTGCAAAGCATCAAGGAGGCGAGATCCCGCAGGGCGGGATAGCCAGCAAGTGGAGTGAGGTACGAACGAAACCCCGGGATTGTCCGGAGTTATTCGAGGCGCCCCAACGGGGGGTGCGACAAAAGCTCGGGCAGAAAACCAACCCTATTGTCATCCCCTTTGGGGAACCTCATCACCCCCCACCATAACCTGGGGCTGCGCGCATCCCGCCAAAGCGAGATTCGCTTCCCACCGGGCTACATTGTCTCGCCCGCTTTGAGGCTTTTCTTCCCCCTAGCTAACCGACGGTTTCAACACTCTGCGGGTTGTTCGCCCTCGTGAGAAGACGGCAAGACAAGTTGACGCTACGGGACTGACGCCCTTCGGCGGATCAGGCGGTTTGTTTTTCGAGCTGCTCGTTGACTTCGATAATCGCGTCTTGAAGCATTTGCACGGTCACCGGTTTCTCGACGACTTTGACGACCATGTCGTTGTCTTTTGCTTCGCTGGCGATTTCGTTGGCGAAGCCGGAGACAATGATGACCTTCAATTTGCTGCGGAGTTTTTTCATCTCCTTGAGCGTTTCAAGGCCGTGCTGTCCGGGCATCCGGAGGTCGAGCATAACGATGTCGAGATCTTCGTGGAGCGTGATAAGGTGGAGTGCTTCGAAGCCGGTTTCAGCCTGGTAAACAGTCGCGATTTCTTTGAGCGCGCGCACGGCGACGCTGCGGCTCATCGGGTCGTCATCAACCACCAGCACACGGCACATCGAATCGGAAGGTTCGGCCACCGGACCACGGGTGGTGAGTCCGCCGTTTTCCTCTTCGTCGGCTTCAGCCATTTTGACCAAATGGTTCGGAACAAACATCCCGTTGGATTCCATGAACTTCATCAGATCGCTAGGACGGATCAGATTCGTGCGACCGGGCGTTTGATAGGCGCCGAGCTTTCCTTGGCGAACCCACATATACACCGTGTTGCGCGAGACGCCGCAGATTCGGGCGGCTTCAGGGACGGAGAGAAACTTAGGTTCGGGGATTTCAGATTTCATATAGTCTGAAGGTATCAGTCTCTTTGGAGGGAAGTCAAACGCGGTAGATGGTTAACACTGTCTTTTTTGCTAAGTTTAGTTCAAAATACAGTTTGTAACATTTGATGAATATGTCCGACAGAGTAAGAGACAAACTGGTCTACAAACCTTTACGAGCCTTGACCTCCCTCGGAACTTGGGGAAACTAGTCATGATGACAATTGAAGTAACCGACAAAGCCAAAACAGAATTCGAAAAACTCGACGTGCCCGAAGGTGCGTTCCTGCGCATTAGCGTGGTGCAGGGAGGATGCGCTGGCATGACCTACACCGCCGCCGTCGAAACCGACATGGGTGACGATGACGAAGCGCTGTATGAAGACGGCGAACTGCGCATCGTGGCCGACGTCGGTAGCGCCACCTTTTTGGATGGGTTGAAAATCGATTACTCCGACGACCTGATCAAATCCGGGTTCCGTTTTCTCAATCCGAACGCGGCCGGCTCTTGTGGTTGCGGTTCGAGTTTTGCCGGCTAGCATTTCAACCGGTTGACTAAACCGCCCCCCTCCCCTCTAAAACCAATGGCCATCAAACCCATCGATCTCACCGGCGGAAAATCCGTCTTCTGCTTCAACGAATCTCAATTCGCTAAAGCGCAAAACCTTGCGGCCGCTGACGATGAGTCCGGCAAGAAAATCCAAGAAGCCATCGCCACCATCGAGGCAGACATGACGCGCAATGAACGCGCGGCGCTTGCCTTCGTCTTGATCGATCGCCTGAACAAGACCTCGCCTAGCGATGGGTGATGCGCGGTTCGCGGTTCGCGATGCGGGTTGCGTGAAGTGAAGTGATTGCCCCTCTGGAGAGGGGCAACCCGACACGCCTCTGGAGAGGCATGCCACCTTACTGGCGTCTAAAGGATCAGGTGGCACCTCTCTCCTGAGATGTGTCGGGGCGCGGCTCTCCAGAGTCGCAGCATGCGAGCGCCTGATCACTGATTACTCCCCACTGATCACCAACCTCTACTCAACCAACTCGTACGGCTCCACTTCATTGCCATCAAGATCTGTCATCGGATCGACGACGGCTTCTTCGGGAGCGGGTTTGGCGGGGACTGGTTTCGGCGTGATCACCACGCTCGGCGGCAGATCCGGCTTGACTGGCGGCTTGGCGACGACCGCTGGCGGTTCGGGGTCGGTGGTGGTAAGGAAATGCTGCACAACTTCAGTCGGCAAGGCGAAGTTTTCGGAGCGGTTGATTCGCGAGATATTGATGCCGATGCACTCGCCTTTGACGTTGAGCATCGGACCGCCCATCTCCACCACGCTAAGCGGGATGTCGTGCTGGATGATCTCCTCGAAGCCGCTCTTGCGCTTGGACGTCGGGCCGCTTATTTTTGCGATCCGGTTAAACTGCGCGAACACGTGTTCGCGGTGGCCGAGGCGCACTTCCTTGTCGATCTCGACGTCGTTACGACTGATTTTCATTTTCAACAGTTTGCCGGGTTCATGCTTGGTTATCTCTGCCACCAAGTCCGCCCGCTTGGTAATGACAAGGCCTTCGATGGCGGTGATCACATCACCCTTAAGGATTCCGGCTTCGCTTGCGCCGCCATCACGGTCGACGTCAATGACGGTAACGCCGCCGACTTCGGCCCCATCAGCGCCGAGGACAACGCCGATCACGCCGCGCTGCTTTTTGATACCACGGTTGTTCGCCGCTTTCACCCCGACCATGATGCCAGGCTCTTTAAGGCTGCGCGTGACTAACCAGGCACCTTGCTTGAAGTCCTTGGCCGGAACGAACGACACCGGAGTGAGGTCGCCGTCGGGGATATCGAACAGAGCGAGATCATTGTTGGCCAGTCGGTCCACGCGTTTTGGCGTGATCGTTTTGCCGCCCGGCATTTTGAACTGAATGCCTTCCTGCGCGATCAACACGCTGGCTTTGGTCAGCACTTGGTCTTTCGACACTACCGTCCCGAACGCGAGCAAGTCGCCTTTGCCGTTGACCACTTCGACCACCGAAGCATCCATGACCTTCTTGGCCGATTCGAACCTTTCGAGCACTTCCTTGCCGTTCAGGCGTTTGTCCTCATCGAGTTTTTCTTGGGCACCGGAAGACAGGCCGAAGGCAAGAAAGAGAGGCAGAAGAAGGCGGGGGATAATGTTCATGGGAGCAGGTCGTGGGACTAAAATATTTTTGAGAGATAGGTGGGGGAACGTTAGCGACGCGGACGCTTGGCGAGTTTCACGTCAAAATCGAGGACCTCGCCGTCGCGTTCGATTTTCAGTTGGATGCGTTCGCCGATTTCGTGCACGCCGATGCGAGTTTTCCATTCGTCCACGTCGAGGCATTTCTCGTCTTTAACGCTCAGGACAATATCACCGATTTCCAAGCCTGCTTTTTCCGCCGCCGAGCCTTCCACAATCAAGCGGATGATCAGACCTTCAGCCTCCTTGCGAACCGCCGCACCAAGGTAGCCGCCTTGGCGCGAGACCACACTACCCGCTTGGAGCGCGCCCATGTCGGCGTGGTAGGCCTCGATCGGACAATGGTAGTTCTCGGTGTCGATGCGTCCAATGCGGCTGTGAATGCCGATCACCTCGCCATCGAAATTGAACAGCGGGCCACCCGAGTCGCCCATCACGATTTTGCAATCGGTGCGCATCCGCGCCGACCGCTTGGAAATGATCCGTCCGAGTCGCACCACCGAACCGCGCGCCTTGTTGTAGCCGTTAGGATGCCCCATCGAAAACACCCAGTCGCCCATCACCGCTTTGTCGCTCGGCGCCATCGGTCGGTACGGGATGTCGACCGCGTTGGTGTCGGTAATCTGGATCAGACCGGAGTCGGCAAAATCCGAACGACCGAGGGTGACCGCCTCGAGCTTGCGTCCGTCTTCGAGAATCACATGCATCTTTTGATCGGGCTTGCCGCTGACGTGGCCGGCGGTGAGCACCAGTCCGTCGGAACTGACGATCACGCCCGAACCGGAACTGTTTTTGAACTTCACACAAACCACCGCTTTGCGGGCTTCGGGAAGGATCTCAAGAAAGTCGTCTTGCAGCTGAATTAAGTCCGCTTCCGCCGTCGGCGTCTTTTTAAAGATCGGCGGTTCGGGACTGTCTTTGGCCGTGGCCACCAAAGCCATTAGAAAAGGAAACAGGACCAGGAGAAACGGCGTTTTTAACAGCATACTCATCATGTAGTAAGATACACCGAGTTTGCCAAGGGTTCAAAATGAATTCCAATGAGTTTCGGTTACGAAACACCGCTTGAATTGGAACCACAGCATGGAGAAATCACGGTTCTTGAGCTAGATTCCGCCATGAGACCGTTCTTGATGCTACCGCTCCTGCCGCTGTTTTTGCTCACCGCAGCAATGGGATGGTCGCAAACGCAAGAAATAGACGAACGGCCATCCGCGACAGCGGAAGTCCGTGCTCCGGGCGACCTAAAAGAGGGCGAAGCGGAAACCTTCCATCTCCCCTTCATCGACCCCGAAGACCGCGCCTACTATCTCACCCTGGACCCGAACCGACGCGCGCTCATCGCCGTCCGCCGCGAACTGTGGAGCTACCAGGAACGAATGCGCTTCGAGCCGTTCCAGAAACATCACGCCGCAAAATTTCCCGACACGCCCGTCCCGACCAGCCTCGCCGAACTCAGTCCCAAGCAGGCCGAGGAACTCAAGAGTCTGAAGATCGGCATCCAGACCTACACCTTTTCAAAACCGAACGACCCGGAAACCAGCGCCCTCTATGCCTCGCCCCTGTTCCGCCAATCCGACGCGTTCAACGAGATCAGCGAACGCAACCGCCGCGAAGCCCAAGCCGGCCGCGAACGCGTCGACCAAGCCAGCCGGAAATCTCGAGGGGGACGCGGGACCAATCGCGGCGTGATCCTGCTGATCGTCGGTGCTGTGTGGGGCCTCGCGTTCGTCTACAAAAAGTTTGTCATGAAACCCAAAGGCGAGTGAACCGAGAGGAACATTCGGTTCATCCGCAAGGCGACTTCGAACGCCACCACGCGGGCTTGTCCCCGTGGAGCGATGATCAACGTTAGACCCGCCGAACGCACAAACGCCACCACTGGGGCTTGTCCCCGTGGAGCGATGATCCCCTCCATCTCCACCGACCAACGCCATTGTGCCGCGTTCGGAAACTCCCGACGGCAGAGTCAGAAAGGACTGGAGCCCGATATGGATCACCGCGTCTACAGTCCACAATCCCCGACCACGTTCACTTCGACGAAGCCGACTGCCGCGTCGCCTCAAAATGTGGTGTCGGCCTGATAATCCAATCGGAGTGGCTTCGCCATTCCCTGTGGCTTGTTCCACTTGGCAGGCTGCCGCCATCGTCGACCTGGTCTGGACCGACACTATAAATACGCCACGATCCATCAACGAGGACTCCCAGCAGGGCTGCACCACCTTTGGCGAAGGGATCGCGAGGCAATTCCGCGAGATATTCAGGCACCAGCTCGGCGAGCGAGGCAGGGTTACGACCTTTCGCTTGCCGAAAGCGTTCGATGGCAAAAACGAGTTGGGCTCCCCTCATCCTAGCGCGATTGCGGACGTGGCTGTCCATAAATTCGCGCATGACAGAGCGCCTAGCGATATATCGCCCCACCGGATCGTCACCGAGAAATGCCCAGGTGCCGTCGCTTGATAACGACTCCTCCCAATCCCGCAACTGTGAGGTATTTGTATATTCGGCTTGGCCAGCCTCGAACACCATCCAAGAGAACATAGCATCCAAGTGGCGCTTGGTTGTTTCTGGTTGGCTCCCTCCAAGTCGGCTCAAGGCCATCAAAGCCTTCCTCGGTTGCACACTATACTGCGTATGCCAAAATCCAGAGCCAGAAAAAAGGTTGCGACGGTAAAATTCTGGCAGGAAATCTGCCGTGCCCACGGAATTCAATCGTAGGGCATCTGCGCTATCTTCCGGGTTTCGCCCGTAGCTGGCCAGTTCGCCCGCGAGCGCTTGCAAAATGGCCGGCGGTACGTTGGTCGTTGAGGCGATGTCGATCAATTCGTCAACCACTGTAGCGAAGCTTGGAGTCGCAGCCCATTCGAGCCCGCCTTCACCGAAACCTTCGGCAATGGCAAGCTGGTCGGCCGTTGTTTTTTGGAACCCGTTCCAGTCTCCCCGCCGTGCCTGATCCGCCAACAACCACCGATACAGCCGTGTCTGATTGCGGAGGATGTGCCCCGAGTAATACTCTGGGGTCAAGCGCCAGAACGTTGAAGTGGCTTGCTTGTCCACCAGCGCCGCCAGCTCGGGGTTAGACTCCACAAAGGCGGCCACTCCCGTGCCTCCATAGTCTACTAGCGGGGGGCTATCCCAGTGACCATCCAATTGATCAGGCCACCTGAGGCGGAGATTGCTCACGGCCTCCATATGGAAAAACCCATTGGTGGAATTATCGATCAAGAGGACGATTTCGAAGGGAGGCGACATATCCACGCCAAGAGCCGGTTCGGGCCAGTCAGCGGTCATTCAATCGCCGACAATGCGTAGCCCCAGAAAGACGACCAACGGGACAAGCAGATAAATGCCGAAGAGGTAGAGGCAACCGCGAGCCACTCGTTTTTTTTGCTTCTCGGACATGGTTTATTGTTACGGGCATTGCCGCAACTGGAAGAGGGTGATGAGTTTTATAAAAATTTCAAGGAGTTCGCTTCGCGTACCGGAAAGAGTGTTCGCTTCGCGAACCGGGACAGACCAGGGACAGACCTGAATGGCACTTCTTGTTTCAATATGGAGATTACCGACCCAATGAACGAACAACCTCAGACTCTTTTCTGCTGCCAAATCCTAAAAGGATGGATAAGTAAACGCTGACGATATGAACCCAACCTCCGAATAATGGTAATTAATGCTAATAACCTCCTTGCCACAGAGGAATACTGATATTGGACTGCCTGGATAGATCAGATTGCACCTAGACAGAAGGAGCTCGACTTCGAGACCAGACTCAGCGGCAATTTCAGGGTAGTCACTCCCTTCAAAAACCCCACAGCCTATTTCTTCAGCAAAATGTAATAGCTGGTGATAACCAAGAGCGCAGACGAATTCATCGAGCAGGCATACCGGCGAATTGTCCTCACAACTGAAAACCGACGCTGAGTCTTGATCTCTAATCAAGTAGACTGGGGGGCCGTGAAACTCTGATGTCATGAAATAGAGCTTTTCACCATCGGATTTCTGCTCACCTAGCTGGAGGAATCTATACCCCCCGAAGATCTTCGTGAAAAGCCCGCGGCCCAAGTCACCCTCCAGCCTATGGATAAAATCGAGAGGGCCACTGCATTCGGAATAGTTCAGGCTTAACCTTCCTCGGCCCGAGAGAGAAATCCAAAACTTTGTAAATTCAGAAAACTTAATAATTTCACTCATAATACTTTATTTACTGACGTGCAGTATCCCATATGGTTTCTCTGAGTTTGCACTTCTGGCGGGCCTTTTTTTCATGAGTTTTTTGGAGAAAACATACTCAGCAACACCGTGGCGACTGATATGGCTTACACGAAGTTCGTCCAACTGGAGCTTGGCTTCAGCGTATTCTGTTTTCTCGCGACCAAGGTCTGAGCGTTCGCTGTGAATGGACATCGCCCCCGATTATTCCCGAACGCGATCCGGCACATCCACGACATCCACCTCGGACGCGGAACGATCCACCTCCGCGGCCGCGTCCAGTTGCGCGTTGATCGCTTCGAAGTCGGTCGCCTCGCCACTCCCCTCGCCTTCCTCTTTCACCATCGAATACATGCGCAGCCGCGCTTTCAAATCCCGATAGAACCCGCCGACCTCGGCATCAAAGGCTTCCTGCTCGGCCAGGATTTCTGCGCTCTCCGACTGCGAACGAATCGCGTCCGGATCGTTCGGTCCAAACACATCGCGATCGGAACGATACTCCTCCACGATCTCGCCCGGCACCAACCGTCCGTACGAGCGGGCGCGGCCGTCGCGTTGCTTCACCGAACGCATTACCCGCCTCACTTCAGCCGCCTGCTCACGGCTCAAATCGCCTTCTAGAACGCCGCGCTCGCGCAGCTCGACCAAGCCGCGTCGCCGATCCGAACGACGTTCCTTAAAACGCGCGCGGAACGCCTTCTCATTCTCGCCGGTCAACTCGGGGTTCTCCAAAAATTGTTTCAACAACTGGCCGGACGCTTTGCGCAAGGTGTGACTCCGACGCAGCAGATTGTATCCCGGCAACAGACCTTGGATAATCTCGCGCTGGCCGTTGATCATGTAGTCGACTTCGGCCGCCAGCTTGGCAAACACCTCGAACTTCGGCGTGTCCTCGCTCATCGCCCGAAAATCATACGCCCCCAGCGCCGCCAGATCCGGCATGCTCGCTTGCAGTTCCTTGCGCGACAAACCATCGCGCCACTTCTCGCGGCGCAACAACTCTTGCTCCTCAGCGAGGTCCGACAAGATCGCGTAGTACACCGCCTTTAGGTAATACTTGTTATAGTGGGCCTTGTTGCCAGCCTCCGGATTGCCAATGTACACGTTCTGCCGCAGGTACTCGTCGTCGAGCGTGTCGAGCACGCCCAGCTTCACCGCGAACGGCAAGGATTTCATCAGCGCGAACAGATAGTCGAACGAGAACACAAAACCCGGATCGCGAAGGCGTGACTCGGGGACTTCGAGGTGGCTGATCGGATTGGTGTTGGTCGGGGTCGTCCGCGAAATCGCCACCGAACCGACGCGCCGTCGGTTGCGGATTTTCTGATGCCACGGGCGATCCGGATCGAGCGCCTCGGGTTCAAACTTGTAGGTGAGAATAAAACGGTTGTGCGGGTCGTCGCGACGCAGGCGCTTGCGGATCGCGTCGATACTTTTCACAAAATCCTGCTCGGTCACTTCGCGGTTCCACCAGGTCACGAGTTCGAGATTGACCAGATGATCCTGGCCACGCGGGTTCTCGCGCGCGTCGCTGGCGCCCTTCTTCCAGGCGGTGAAAAAATCATCGAGATTTTCGTAGCTGTTGTGGGTGGCGGCGACGGCGGCGCTCTGCGGGGCGATGCGTAGTTCGAGGTCGGTGCCGATCGATTTTGGACCCGTAAAAAAGGTGCGGATGCCCTTGTCGCGATAGGCACGCAGCGCTTGGTCGGTCTTGAGAATGTCGGCGCTGCGCTGAGCCCGAACGCGGCCGTCGAGTCCGATTTCGGAGGTGTTGATAATCTCGAACGCTGTATCAGATAGCGGCGACAGATACGGATTCGTGTCGAAGTCCAACTCGCCGTGATAGGAAATGTTGAAGTCGGCGTGCAACAGTTTTAGATCGTTGGCGATGAGGCGCCGGTTGAGAATCTCCTGCCGTTCGGTGGTGCTGTTGGTGACGAACACCAGATGCGGGATGTACTGCTCCGGACGCGGGAAGGGCTCGACCGTTTGAATTTCGATCTGGCGCAGTTGGTTGGTCGCCGGATCGAGCGGCTGGTTCACGCGCCCCAGATACAGCGTGGCGCGCAGACGCAGACTTTGGTAAGGAACCCGCGTGCGTTCGGTGGCGCGGAGCTGCAAGCTGCCGGTGATCACGCGGGCTTCGCCGGGCGCGAGCGTTTCGATTTCGTAGTGCAGCTGTTCGAGCAAATTAGTTTCGACGCCGTCCTCGTTGTAATAAACGAAGTCTTCAACCCCGAGCGCGTATTCGCTGCCGCCGAACACAATGTCGGTACTCAAGGCGCGACCGGGTTCGGCGTTGCGGCCAAGCGGGATGTTGCAGCGGTTTTCCACCCGGAAGCGGATCAGGGTTTTATCGCCCCATGCCAGCACCCGCCGACCTTCGATCGGGGTGAGTTCGGCGACGTTCTCGAGTTCGATTCCGGTCGGGCGCAGCGCGCGGTTGAACGGGCGACCGCAGAGTGAGGAGGTTGGCCGCGCGACGACTTGTTCGTATGGGATGTCGCCGAGAACGGGATACCGGATGCCGGTCTTGCCTTGAAATAGAAACGGCACCGGTAGCCGGTGATCGCCGCCGGGCGGGATCAGCCGGTCGATCTCGATCCACGACTCTTCGTAGACTTCGCTGTCATCGTCGAGGTGCGGGGGCGGGCCGTTCAGCGTTCCCGAACCAACGACATCGATACCGGCGCGGGACTCGACACGGGGGTCGTCGTTGCGGTCGTCGCGATGACTGCGCAACACGACGAGAATCTTCATGTTGCCTTTGCGCGGGTCCGGCGTCGGCATCTTCGGATTGGTGTTTTGAACCGTTACCCAGGCTTCGAGAAATTGGTCGCGTTCGAACAGGCCGGTGTCGATTGCGTGCTCGGCTGAGGAACGGATCTCCACGTTCGTGATCGCAAGATCGTAGCGTCCGGCGCGGTAGGTGGTTTGCGTGCCGTCGTCGTTTTCCCAGACAATCGTAAACGAACTGTCCTTGCCGTCTTTGCCATTCAGCAAGCGCCGGTTCGGAAACCGTCCGTTCGATCCCGACGATCCGCTGAACCCGCCCGAACGATGGATGCGTCGAACCACCTCACCTTTACTATTGCGTATCGTCCGGCTGTACGACGAACCGCCGCGCCCGCCGCCACCGCCGCGTCCGGGCGTGCCGTGCGCGCCCGCGCGTCCGCCGTCACCACCTGGAACGAAGCCATCGAGCAGACCCGGCGAGTTCTCCTCCACCAGCATTAATAGATAGGCTTGGCTTTCGCGCACCTTCACCTGCGAGGGCGCGGCGTCGCCGCCGTCCGCTCCGCTCGAACCGAGTCCGGCGTCGCCGCCATCACCGCCGTCGCCGCCTCGGCCGCCGTTGCTGTGCGCCGTGGCGTCGCGTCCGCGTCCGCCGCGTCCGCCGCTGCCGCCGTTGCCGCCGCGGCCGCCATGTCCGCCGCGCATTCCGCGCGAGTTGATCCGCACCGAAGCGCGGTCGAGCGTGACGACTTCCTTGATCTCGTTCGGACCTCGGCGCGACGGCGTTTGATGCGAACCACGGATCCGCACCACGGCGCGACCCAGATACGATGGCACGGATTCCGGGACGGTGTCCGCACTCGCTTCGAGAATCACGACGTTCGGTTTGCTGTCGACCGCTTGGGTCGGCGCGCTGGCATGACCACCGTCTTCGCCATCTTGTCCGTCCCGCCCCGACCAGCTATCGCGTCCATCCCGACCGCGAACACCATCCTTCGCGTCCCGTCCCGGCACGCCGCGCGATTCGAAGTTCACCGCTTTGATTGCATGTTGCTCCATTGCCAATGAATACGCAAAGCCACCGTCTTTTCCAACCAAGATTCGCAGCGGCCACGGTTGCTGCGTCATATGCAGTTTTTACCACGGAGGACACGGAGGCACGGAGGGATCTTGAACCCGGAGGTTCGCGGCGGCTGAGCTCCGTAGCTCCGTGCTCTCCGTGGTCCGCGCAGCGCACGTCGATTTAACCACGGAGGACACGGAGGGCACGGAGAAGGATTTCGAACCGGAGGTTCGCGGCGGCCGAGCTCCGTGCCTCCGTGATCTCCGTGGTCCGCGCAGCGAACATCAGGTTTACCACGGAGGACACGGAGGGCACGGAGAAGGATCTCGAACCGGAGGTTCGCGGCGGCTGAGCTCCGTGCCTCCGTGATCTCCGTGGTCCGCGCAGCGCACGTCGATTTAACCACGGAGGGCACGGAGAGAGATCTCGAACCGGAGGTTCGCGGCGGCCGAGCTCCGTGCCTCCGTGCGCTCCGTGGTCCGCGCAGCGCACGTCGATTTAACCACGGAGGACACGGAGGGCACGGAGAGGGATCTCGAACCGGAGGTTCGCGGCGGCCGAGCTCCGTACCTCCGTGCTCTCGTGGTCCGCGCAGCGAAATTTGGAGTTCGCCAGGCCATTGGATCAACTTGCCACTCCCCCATCTTCTCCCCGATCCTCCATCCTCGGCCAACGGCCTATGGCAGAATCCTGCCATAGTATGGCAAAGTCCTGCCACATTATGGCGAACTCTTGCCGCTCTATGGCAAACGGTTGCCATAAAGAATATTGCGCCAAAACGGCACAGGAGGCAGATAGGCGTCATCGCTGGCATTGAATCATTACGTTTCACCATTGACCCGCCTGCCCGCATTCTCTAGCTTACCTCGCTGTGGATAACCTGTGGACAACTGAATCTTTCTCGAATGCCTTAATCGCCGCAAACCCGTTATTGGACGGGATTGCTTTAAGTGGATTGTTCGGCAAAGTCATCGTGTTCATCCTCCTCGTGTCCTCTTTGGTGGTGTGGTACGTGATGATTGATAAATTTCTGCAGTTGCGCCGCGCACGGGCGGAAACGCGGCACTTTTTGATGTCGTTCCGCAAAGAGGCGCATCCAGTGAGTCTGTGGCTAAAGAACCGGCAAATGGCCGGAGCCCCACTGATCAAGGTCTACAATAACTGTTGCCGAGCCGTCGGTCGCGAACTCAATCCACACGCCCGCGACGTGTCCGAACTCTTTACTGAGGGCGTCGACTACGAACTCAGCCCGCGCCAAATCGATGTGATCCGCAAAACCGCCGACCGTAACATTGCCGACGAGGCGCTCAATCTCGAGTCCGGGATGAATCTGCTGTCCACTGCCACTGCCGCTGCACCCTTTCTTGGTCTGCTCGGCACGGTCTGGGGTGTGATGGTCGCGTTCACTGCGGCAGCCGCGCAAGGCAGCGCCGACCTCACCGCGCTCGCCCCTGGAGTCGCCGCCGCCTTGGTGACCACCGTGGTCGGACTCGTGGTGGCCATTCCCTCCATGATCGGCTACAACTTTATCGCCAATAGCATTCGCACCCATTGTGTACAGATGGACAACTTTGCCACCGAACTCGTGGAATCCTTTCAACGCACCATGTAGTTCACTATGTAGTGAAGCAAACCGATCCCCTCCGCGTCCCACCTTATTGATTCGCCAATTAGCCTCGCCAATTAACCCTCGCCGACCTCCTTTTTAACAATGGCCCGCAACACCAAACTTGTCGACCTGAACACCATCAATGAGATCAATCTCACGCCGATGATGGATCTCGTGTTCGTGTTGTTGATCATTTTCATGATCACCTTTCCGATGATTGAAAATCAGGTGCCGATCAAACTGCCGGGCGGCCAAACCGGACTGGCGGTGGAAGATCCGACGGCGCTGCAAATCACAGTCGACCACAAGGGGGACCTGTTCCTCGGCAAAGAACGCACTAACCCACCCCAGTTGGTCGCGGCGCTCAAAGACGCGCGTTCGGTAAATCCCGGAGCGGAGGTCAACATCCGTGGCGACGAGGAACTCCCCTACGGCCAGATCATGGATGTGATCCGTATGCTCAACGAGGCCGACATCACCAATCTCGGCCTCGTCACCGACGGAAAACTATCGGGAGGAAACTAACATGAACTATCTCATTCTTGGAAAAGTCGTCGGCGGCCACGTGGTCGTGCTGATCGGTCTGCTGATCAACCATTTTATCAAAAACCACGACAACAGCTTCGCTCAGAAGAGCAAGCCGATCCCGATGCGCGTGGTCACCACCGCTCCGCCGCCGGCGCCTCCTGTCGCGACCCCAAAACCTCCGCCGCCGGTAAAACCGAAACCGCCGGTGAAAAAGCCCGATCCGGTTGTGGTCCAAAAACCAAAACCAAAGCCGCCCGTGAAACCGAAACCAGCGGTGGAAAAGCCGAAACCGAAAGAAGTGGTGAAGAAGCCAAAGAAACCAGCGGTAAAGCCCAAGCCAAAGCCCCCGGTTCGCGAACCCGATCCGCCGCCAGTGCCGATCGCGCAGAAAACGCCGACGCCGGAAGAACTGATGGCCCAATTGCAAGCGCTTGCGCCGAAACCACCAAAACCCGTGACCAATGTCCAAAAGCCACAACCACCACAACCACCCCGGCCGATTACACCGAACCGGCCCCAAGTGCGCAAGGTGGTCCCGCCAAACGCCAGCCAGCTGCACGCCCTGCAGAACCGGGTCGAACAAGAATGCTTAGCGCGTTCGTGGAGCATCAATAAACCCAACCGGATCATCCAAAACCTCACCGCCATCGCGGTCGCCCGCGTGCATCGCGCCGGTGACGTGCGCTTTGCCGGCTTCAAGTTGCGTTCGGGTGACGCCCGCATGGATGAAGCCGTGCGCATTACCATCGACCGCGCCGGTTGCCGCTTCCCCCTGCCAGCCAACGCCCCCGACTTTATTGATCTCAGTATTGAATTCGAATTAAACCCCTAGAACCTCTAAAAAGAACATCAAGGACACAGCATGACGATCGCAACACGAATCCTGCCCGCGCTCCTCGCCGGTTTGCTCCTGCCATTTATCGCGCAGGGTAAACTCGTAGAGTCCAGCGGCGCGCAGGCCAATCTCCATTGGCAGATGACGCCCGGCAACTCCGCCCAATCCCAGGCGTTTCTCACCGCCCTGCAACGCGGCCTCAACTTCTCCGGCGCGTTCCGCCCCGGCAACGCGGGCAACCACGATTACCGTATCGAAGGCGACGCCAACACCACCGGCGGCCAACTCAGCGTCAACACCCGCGTGCTTACCGCTGGCGGACAGAATGTCTACAACGCCAGCAAACGCGGCTCCGCGAACGACGCGACCCACCTCGGCCTCGTCCTTGCCGATGAAATCGTGCTCAAACTCACCGGCACCCCCGGCATCGCCTCCTCGCAGCTGATCGCGGTCAGCAACAAGACCGGACGCAAAGAACTCTATCTGCTCACGGTCGGCGGTTCGCAAGCCCAGCAGATCACCACCGACAACAACATCGTCATGGAACCGAAGTGGGGACCGCAAGGACGCTACGTCACCTACACCAGTTTCCACATGCGCTTTCCCGACGCCTACAAGATCGACGTGCAAAGCGGCAGCCGGGTGAAGATCTCCGGCGAACCCGGCGTCAACTCCGGTTCGGTGATCTCTCCCGACGGACGCGATACCGCCATCATCCTAAGTAAAGAAGGCAACACCCAGCTCTATATCAAGTCCGGTGGCAGCACCCGGCGCATCACCAGCGATGCCACGGTCAAAGCCACCCCGACCTGGTCGCCCGACGGACGCCAGCTCGCGTACTGCGGCAACAATCAGATCTGGGTCGTCAACCGCAACGGCACCGGCGCACGCACCATTTCTTCCGGCCGTGAAAACGTCGAACCTAACTGGAGCAAAAACGGCAAACTCGTCTACGCGTCCAAGAATGGCGGACGCTACGTCCTCGTGGTCCAAGACCCGCGCGGTGGAAGTCGCAAAGAACTGCGCATCGACGGAGCCGACTGGACCGAACCGAGCTGGGCGCCGAACGGCCGCCACCTCGTAGCCACCCGCACCTCCGGCTACCAATCCTCGATTTATGTCGTTGACACACTACAACCCAAAAACACAATTCACGTCACGGAAGGTCGGCCGGGTGACTGGGCCGCCGCCAGTTGGTCACCCAAAAAATAGATAAGGCTCACAAATGAAACGCTCACTTTTTACACGCAGAACACTTTATACGCTCGGGATTCTTTTCTTCTCGCTCTTGATCGCGGCAGGTTGCCGCACCCGCAAGGGCAACACCTACGGTTCCGGAAAATACGGAAGCGGCTCAGGCAGCGGCCTGATCAATGACGGCATGGGCGGCTCCGCCTCGGACCCCGCGGGATATGTCAACGTGGCCGGCACCGAACTCGGTGACTGGTCCTTCGAAGGCGGCTACAACGAACAAGGTCAATTCGTCGGCGCCGGCGGCATGTTCGACAGCCAAGGTCAATGGGTCGGCGATACCGGCGGCTACGACAAAGACGGCAACTTCGTCGGCGAAAAGGGCTTCTTCAACTCCAAAGGCGAGTGGTTTGGCCCCGGTGGCGGATACGATAAGAACGGCAACTTTGTCGGTCTTGGCGGCATGTACGACAAGAACGGCAAATACGTCGGGCTCGCCCAACGGAGTGGCGGCATCCAGCCACGCACCATGACGCAACGTACCCAAGCGCCCGCAGGCGCCGCCTTCAGGAGCGAAGCCTCGATGGGATTGCGTCCGATCTACTTCGGCTACGATCAGGATAACATCCCCTACTCCGAAGTCGGTGCGCTCGACGCGCTCGCGCAGAAGCTCAAATCCACCGGCGGCCAAGTGCTGCTTGAGGGTCACTGCGACGAACGCGGTTCGAAAGCCTACAACCTCGGACTCGGCGAACGCCGCGCCCAAGCGGTCCGCACCGAGCTGATCGGTCGCGGGGTCTCCGCCGGCCGGATCACCACCACCAGCTTTGGTTCGGAACAGCCCGCCTCGCCGGGCCACAACGAATCCGCTTGGCGGCAGAACCGCCGCGTGAACTTCCAGTTCTACTAGGCCGAGAGACCGTATTTTAAATTTGAGAGTTCAGATTTAAAATCCCTCAGAAAACGCCGGACCTCGATGGGGTTCGGCGTTTTTTTTTGTCGCGCACTCTTCCGAGAGGAGTGTGGGTGGAACGTTAATTACGATGCTTGATGGATTCTCAACAGTCCGATCGCAGGTGGGAGCCTCCAAAGACATGCTAGGCGACAGCCGAACCTCAGCACTTGCTTTGCGCCCGCCTGATTGCTTGAACCCAGCGTGATTTCGCTCGTTCGCCATCTTATTGATCTGCTCCGCCAAGCATGGACGTTTTTCCGAACCAACGACAACGCCACGGTCGTCCGCGCCATTTTGAGTCGCGAGGCCCACCCGATCATCCAGTTTGGAAAGTATGGATTTTGCGGCGTGCTGGCAGTGGCTGCGCTCGTTCTGGGCGTGATGTTTTTTGGCCAATGGATTCCCATCGTCGAACCCAGCGAGGAGGCCTTGGCAAATGGCGCGAGCCCGCTCGGCGACAACCTCCGGGCCAAGAACAACGTGATTGCCAATATTCTCGCGTTCCCGCTCAGCAATCTGGTCGCCTATGGGCTCAATATACTCTTCGTATTTGAAAGCGGGCGGCACTCACGGATAAAAGAATTTTTCATGTTCACCGGCGTCTCGTTCTTCAGTTTCATGGTTGGATTGCTCGGCGGCCCATTCCTTATCAGCTATTTTGGCATCGCCACCGCCCTGTCGCAAATCGGCTTGGTCGTCACCTCCACGATGGTGAACTTTGTCTGTCGCAAATTTCTGATTTTCAAAAATTGAGCTCATGCGCACCGCCCTTTTTGTTCAAGGCCTAGCTACGTGGCTCATGTGGATGGGAAGTGTCTTCAGCCTGCCGACTCTCTTGAACCAGATGGCCGTGGCGCAGCCCGACACCCGCCCCGCCATGCTGCGCGACCATCCGCGCCGCGAAGCCAACGACCCGATCCTCAATTTCGACAACATGGACGGCTGGGCGATTCAAAGTCAGAATATCGAAGCCGACTACGAACGCAGCGCGGAACGCCAGCTCTGGGGACGATTCACCGGTCGGCTGCGGCTCGGTGGTGGCGGCCCCAGCAGCATCATCCGCTTCCGTCCCGAACGCCCCATCGCGATTCCGCGCCTGTTCAATCGCGTGTCGTTCTGGGTGCATCTCGACGCGCCGCCTGAGGGCACCCGGGTGTTCGCCGAACCAACCATCCACGTGGTGTTCGGCGACCGCAACGGACGCCCGTTCGACGTGATGATGCGGCTCGGAGAGACGCCCGGCTGGCAGTATCACAGCGTGCCCGTCAACGCCCCGCGCGAGTCCGGGCTCACACTCAATGGCTTCCGTTTCGAAGGACTCGGCGCCCCCAGCAGTCGCCGCGACTTGTTCTTCGACTCGCTGGCCGTGTTCAGCGAGCAACGCAAACGAATCCGCCTCGAACGCGGCCCCGCCCGCCCGCTCACCCTTCTCCCCGGTCAACTCCCCGGACGCAATAATACCCGTGAGGTCGGACCGGAACATCGGCTCAGGTTTCCCGCCCAGACCTCCGGTGCCGTGCCCGCAGAGGATGAATCACTGGCGGTAGTCTACGGCGGACGCGACCCAGGCACCTCCTTGGCCGAAGGCAACTACGAACTGCACGTCACAACGTCACCCTCCCCTGCCGGTTCGGAAGCCAGCAACAACGAAGCGGCAGCCACCTTGCCAATTGTTTACACCATCAACCTCAACCAAGGGCTCGCAGGCGTCCGTGCCAGCTGGAACGGGCATAACCTCGGCCCATTGCTTCGACGCGCCAGCATCGACGGCAGTCCCGCACCGCTCAAACTGCTCTCCGCGCACCGCACGGACCAACGGCTGCGCGCGCTGTACGACAACGGCCTCAGCCTCGACTTCCACAGCCGTCGGCGCGGACTCGATATTCACGTCGCCTTTCAAGGCGGCCGCGCCGGAAAGCTAAACCTTGGTCCGGTGAGCGATGCCAGCCGCCACAGCTCACTGCCACTTTGCCGTCTAAAAGAGAACGAGGACCTGTCCGTGCATCTCCTGCACGCCGGTGGAGTTCCGTTGCTTGCGACCGCGTTTCTGGATCCGTTCCTCAGCAACGCCACTCGAATTGACCGCGATGCGGCCCATTACGAGGCGTTGATGGACGGCACCCGCAACGACATGTTCGAACGAATTATCCTGCGGTTGTCCCCGCGAATCGAGGATCTGCTTCCAGGTCCTTCCGCGCGTCCGGCGCCGAAGCGCGACGAACTTTCCGCCGCACTCTGGCTCGGACAAAGTGCGGTGCCAAATCTCAGCCTCGCTGGCGTTCGGCAAAACGCAGTGCTGCCCGCCGAGATCTGGCGGACGGATGCCGGGCTCACCTGCCTGCTTTGCGAACCCGCAGTCGGCCCGACCACGTTACGCGATCAACTCGCCCAAGCGCGGAGCCGGCAACTGCACCTCGCCCTGCCGGTGGATCTCACGCGCATGCACCCACTTCAACCCGACTGGTCCGAAAACAGTTTGGCCCGAACCAGTAGCGGCGCGTGGATCCCCCGCCAAGAAGGCACCTTCCTCAGTAAATCCCTCTACTATCCGACCGTCGCCACCAACTTGCTCGATCGAATAACCCGCAAACTAAGCCCCGATCTCGTCTACGCGGTCGGCCTCGCGGAAGTCCCACCTGGCACCGCTGTCGACATGGACGAACGTCTCCGCGGGAACGGCTCGCATAGCCAAGACTTTTTCGACCGGGGTCAGGCCTTAAATAACATCCGAAGCACCGCGAACTGTCCAGTTCTCGCGCCAGGCGGTGGCGAGTGGCGCTTCGCCGGACTGGTGGATGGCTTCGATCTTCAAGGCTTCGCCGACGCCCGACCGTTCCGCCCCCTGTATACGCGCAGTCGGATTGTTCCGAACTCGGTTGTCTACGCGCCACCGCCGGCGGGCGACCGCAAGGCGTGGGAGGCGATAGTCATCGTTTACGGATTCCATCCTCGGGTATCAGCGCAGGAGGATGCGCGTTCGGCGCGGCGGTCCGCCTATCATCTGCTGCCCTTGCAGCAACAGACCGCGCATCTTAGGGTTCTCGAACTCAGCTACCACAACGGCGCGGGTGGTTTTCAATCCAGCGCCGAGGCTTTGAGCGACCGAACCATCGATCGGTCGCAGCTCCGTCTCCGGCTTGATAACAACACCACGATTTGGGTCAACGGCCACTCGCAACCCTGGGAGATCCGCGTCGACGGAATGCGCCTCCGCCTGCCTGAAAACGGCTGGTGCGCCAAGGCGCCGGATCTGTTGGCTTTGCGCGGTGAACAGGACGGCAGCGTGTTCGATTATGTCGAAATGCCCGGACTGCGGTTCTTCGACCCGCGGGACCGCGCGCTGCGCTTTCGTTCGGCGATGGGGCCGCGCGGGTTTGTAGAGGTTCAGGGTCGGCGTTTGGATTTTTGATCGGATCTCAAATTTCGAATTTAAAATCTCAAACCCAACCATAGACATTTGAATTTTCGAAGGTCATCGAACCGACGCCGAACCCTTTACGGGGTTACCATCAGAACGAGTGCCGACCTCTCTGGAGAGAGGCGGCCCGACACCGCTCGGAGAGTCGGTGCCACCTGCGACAACTGGCTCCACGGAGTTCATTTCATCCTGAATTCGGACCCGCTTGATCCCAAGCGAATGGGATGACCCAAACGAAAGTCTGCTGCCATCTCGGTCGTCCTCAACCGCACCGGCTCGGGCGGCCCCTCGCCCTCCAGGTTTTTGATTTTGAACGATCCTTTCGACCAACGAAATCTGAAAAGTTTGACTCATTTTGTCACGAATCGACAAAGTAAGGATCTAACCAAAGATATTTGAAATTTTTGAAGGTCATCGAACCGACGCCGAACCTTCTACGACGAACCACGGAGTGGTGGCAAGAAAGTAGCCGCGGGTGGAGCGAGGTACGAGCGGAACCCGGGGGGAGCTAAGCCTTTGTGACACCGACCGGCCTGCCCTTTGAAGAAATTCTTCACTTTGGGTCCGGGCGGAACGACTTCGTGGCTCCGAGGCCATACACTCCCTGCATTCTTGGGCGGAGGCATCATCAGACCCGCGTCTGGGAATTGGAAAAGTTTGACTCAGTTTATCAAGAATCGACAAAGCAAGGATCTAGCTAAAGGGCGAGGGGCCTCCCGAGACGATTACCCGAAATCGCGAAATTCCCTGCAAGCCGCATCCCGCAACCCACTACCCGACTACCGCCATCGCCGCCGCATAGCCCTCGGGCGCCCAGACACTGCGAACGCGCACCCCTTCGAACTCAATCCATTCCTCATGGCCGACGCTAGCGAGATCGATCTCGCGTAAAGGACGGCGGATGCCGACGCCGATGGCTTTGAGAAACGATTCTTTGGCGGTCCATACTTCGGCCATAGCAAAGCCGTCATCCCCGACCCGTGCTTGTTCGGCGGGGGAAAAAAAGCGTTCGGAAATCTCGCGCACGTGGCGTTCGCGGATGAGTTCGACGTCGACACCAATCGGCGTGGCATCGGTCATTCCGAGGAGGATCCAATCGCCCGAGTGGCTCAGATTGAACTGACAACCAGCAACCTGCGGCTTACCGCCGAGATCGATGGTGATCTCTAATTCGAGCGGGGGGCGCTCGAGACGATCGCCGAGAAGACGGCGCAACTTCGAACGCGCTTGCACAAAGGATTGCCGCGCCCCCGCGTGTTGGAAATCCGTGGCCCGCCGCTGTTCTTCAGCCGACAAACAGGCCGGCAGTCCACCGTCCTTACGAACCCAGACCAGCCTCACGCCTCCTCCTCCGGCGTAGGTGCCAGGCTTTCTTCAGCTAGATTCGCGTCCACCGCCGCTCGAACGAGGTCGGCCTCGAGGTAGCCGATCAGTCCCGATTCCGAACGAACCACCTGCACCTGCGGGCCGCGCGGCGCCCACTGTGCCGGATCCGTCGGACCAAATAAAACAACCACCGGCGTTCCGACCGCAGCCGCGAGATGGGCCACTCCGGAATCATTGCCGATGAACAGACGACACCCCGCCAGCACCCGCGCGAGCTCAGTCAGCGGGCGATTTTCAATCCGTTGGCAATCGGGAACCTGCCCGTCGAGTTGCCGCGCAATCCTGTGGTCGGCCTCGCCGAGCAACCAGAGCACCGGAATGCCGTGAGCGGACTCGATATGGGTTGCGAGTTCGAGATAGCGTTCGAGCGGCCAGATTTTATGCGCGCCGCCGCTCCCTGGGTGGATCGCAACCGGTGCGGGCTCAACCGACTCGGCCAAGGCGATAATGCGCGGTGCGAGTCCGGACTCGAAGATCGCGAGTTCCTCCAAGGCGCTGAGGTAATGATCGGTCGCGTGAACACCCTGCGGTGGCATCGGATGACACGGGATCACCTGCGGCATAAATTCGCGCAGGTTCTGCGATACATCGACGCTACTGAGAAAATGAATGGCCAACGAAAATTCGCTGAGCCAACGCGCCATCTCGAGTGGCAAATTAACCTTGGGAATGTACAGGTTGACGATGCCGGCGCCGTCGAGCGAATGGGTTTTATCGGCGAGGCCTGCGGACTCAACCAAGGCGTTCGTCCGCGGGTAGCCGACCAGTTCGATGTGGCAGTCCGGCCAACGGTTGCGCAGAGTTTGTAGCACCGGCAGCGTCAAAATGAGATCGCCGACCGCACCGCCACGGAGGATGAGAAATCGAGCCTGGTTCATGGAGCGAAGGACACAATGAAGCCACAGGTTGGGTCACCAATCCACAATCCGACATTCGAAATCTGCATTCGCTTAAGGCCGGTTACGTTCCTCGGCCGCCTTTTCCAAAATGCGGCGTTCGGATTCGTCCAGATTCGCCAGTCCGACAGTGCTCAGTTTGTCGAGCACACGGTTGACTTCCGCCTCACTTGGAACCGCAGAGCCGGGGCTTTGTGGAGTCGGCGCGGTGGAGGCCGAGGCCTGCGAGATCGCGTGGCCATCTGATTGCCGGGAGGAGCCATCCATCGACTCGAAGGTCGGCGCTTCGAAGGTGGGTGCCGGGCGACGGGTCCGGCGCCGTTCACGGTTCGGGGAATTGCCGCGTCCGCCTCGTCCCGATTGAAAACGCGCACGCCACCACACCGGTTGGAAGAGCAGCACGAGAAACACAAATCCGACCACCGCGCCAACCACATTGACCTGATAACCCGTGCGCATAATATCCGGACGATCGAGGCTCATGAGGTAGAAACTGAGGTCGGAGACTAGATAAATGGCCCCCAAGGCCCAAACTCGCATCGGCGGCAGCACCATGATTTGCAAAAACAGGGCTGGGTGCAAGGCCACCAGAGCCACCACGATACCCGTCACGGCCCCGAACGCGCCAATCGCTGGGCCGGCCGACACCATCACATGCACGAACCCGCCGAGCAATCCGGCCAGCAGGTAGAGGACCAAGAACGCTCGGCTGCCGATCTCGCGTTCGAGAATCGACCCGAGCATGCCCAACCACAGCATGTTGAACAGCAGATGGATCGTTCCACCCGCCTCCGGGTTGTGGGCAAACATGTAGGTGAACAGGGTCCAAAATCGTCCTGCACTAAGATTTTCCCGACTTAACTCGAGGAAAGAAGTCAGTTGTGCGTTATGGAGGAGAACTTGGAGGAAAAAGGTAAAGGCTGTAACGCCAAATAGCCCCCGAACGATCGGGGTCATGCTCTTCCAGAGAAGCACATCATGTTGAGAATCATCAAAATCCATTAAATGACCAGTATATTTCAGCCACGTTCGCGGGTATAGGTGTACCGAGAAGAAAACTAACACAAGCAACAAGAACTAACAACGATAGTAGAACAATCGCGGAGATAATAAGAAGCATGAGGGATATTCCAGGGTATAGGTTCGTACGAAAAATCGACAAAGGGGGCATGACCAACCTCAATGTGGCGACCGCCGTGTGCGGGCAGAACGTCGTTTTACGCACGATCCGCGAGGATCAAGAAAGGCAAAAAGGGGTCCGGAAGAGTTTTTTGCACGGAATCAAGGTCCTGAAAGGCCTCGAGCACCCCAGTATTGTTGAACTGGTTGACCACGGTCGCCACCGTGGGGTCGACTACATGGCGGTCAAATACCATGAAAACCTGAACCTCCGCGAACGCATCGTGAAGCAGGACCCCCAGCTCGCGGCCAACCAACTCCACCTGATGACCCAGCTTGCCGCCGCGATCACCAAAGTGCACGACGCCGGCTATCTACACATGGATCTGAAACCCGAGAACATCCTCATCCGCGACGATATGACGCTTATTCTCGTGGATTTCGATTTGGCGCTCAAACACAAGAACAAGTGCCAAAAGTTCAAGACCATCTCCGGCACCGCCAGCTACCTCGCTCCCGAAACCCTTGGAGCAGGCCTGCTGAGTGAATTGTCTGAGATCTACACCTTCGGCGTTTGCGCTTACGAGTTGCTGACGTTCAACAAACCGATCGACGCGCCCAACCCGACCGCCTACCAAAAGCTGCTGGCCAGCGGGCGTGCCAAAGCCAAAGATATCCGTACCTACCGTGACGACCTCCCCGCCGGACTCGTGAAGGTGGTGATGAATTGCCTTGAGAATAACCCAGACGACCGTTATCCAGCAATGAGAATGGTTCTGAGAGAACTCAAGAATTTGAAATGAACGACATATATCTGGTCCGGCGAGAATCGAACCGCGGTTGCTGGGTCCTGGGCATTGCCGCCCTGCTGATCCTGTTTATCGCGTGGTTTGTATTCTTCCACGACCCAACAAACGGCCAAGATCCGAATAACGAAATCGGCAACGGATTCAGTAACACTGAACTTCCGGGTGCCGACAACTTCAATTCCACAGGCAACTTCAATGCCTCCGGCAATCCCGTGGCTGGCGTGACGCCGGACGACCGCGGTGCCCGCCCCGTTGGGCCCGGCATGGAAGTCCGCCCCGTCGGCAGTCCCAGAAACCCGGGCGCTACCGCGCGTCCAAGCTCGCCGCGAACCACAGGTGCAACGGGGAACCCTCGCTCGCCTAATGACGGTGGACGGGTGAATCCCAATTCACAGACGGCACTGGCACGCGGACAAAGTTCCCTAGAAGGTGGCGATTTTGCGACGGCTCGAAAATACGGCTTCATTGCTCTTGACCAGGCCTCAAGCGTCGCTGGCATTCGCAACGCCGAAAACTTCCTCTCCGACCTGCACACCCGTCTGGCGTTCTCACGGGCCTCGATGGAGGAGAAGATCGACTACAAAATCAGGTATGGTGACGCCCTCAGCAAGATCGCGAAGAAATACGGCACCACCACCGCCATGATCAAGCGGACCAACAATCTTAGCAGCGACAACATCCGCCTCGGCGACACCCTGAAAGTCATCGACGGCACCTGGAAAGTCCACGTGGACGTCGCCCGGCGAGAGTTGAAAATCTTGCTCAACGACCGTTTCTTCAAACGCTACGATGTCGGGGTCGGACGTCCGGGTTCGGAGACGCCGAACGGCACCTTCTTAATCAAAAGCAAGCAAACCAACCCTGCTTGGTATAAAAGTGAAGGGGTCAAAATCCCCTTTGGCGACCCGCGCAATGAGCTCGGAACGCGCTGGATGGGCTGGGACAAGAAATCTTTCGGCATCCACGGCACCAACGACCCTTCGAGTATTGGCAAGAACGAGAGTTCGGGCTGCGTCCGGATGACCAACCGGGATGTTGAAGAAGTCTTTGACATCCTCCCGTATAACACGGAAATCGTGGTCCAGTAAGAACCGCAGGAGGCTTGGCGTGGTCCAAGCACCAGCGGCCCCGCCCCCCCCCCCCACCTCCCCACCCCTATAATTGCAAACCCGAACGCCGGAGACACCGTGCCGATCCATCTTCCATTCGAAAAACCCCTCGCCGAACTCGAGCAGAAGATCAACGAGCTCGGCCAGCTCTCGCGTGACACCGCCATCGATGTCTCGTCCGAAATCGCCCGGCTCGAAACCAAAGTGTCCGAAACCCGGCGGGAAATTTACGACAACCTGTCCGCCTGGCAGAAGGTACAGATCGCCCGTCACCCCGAACGCCCCTACACGCGCGACTACATCGAGATGATCACTGAGGAGTTCACCGAACTCCACGGCGACCGCATCCACCGCGACGACCGCGCCATCATCGGCGGCTTCGCCACCATCGGTCAGGAACGCGTCATGCTCATCGGCACCCAAAAAGGCCGAGACACCAAAAGCAATCTCGAGTGCAACTTCGGCTGCCCCTTCCCCGAGGGCTACCGTAAAGCCCTCCGCCTGATGAAGCTTGCCGACAAGTTCGGCCTGCCGATCGTCACCCTGATCGATACCCCCGGCGCCTATCCCGGACTCGAGTCCGAAGAGCGGCACATCGCCGAGGCCATCGCGGTCAATTTGCGCGAGTCCTTCAACCTGCGCGTGCCTTTTGTCGCCGTCGTTATCGGCGAAGGCGGCAGCGGTGGTGCACTCGGCATCGGCGTCGGCAACCGCATTCTCATTCTCGAACATGCGTACTACTCGGTGATCAGCCCCGAAGGTTGCGCCGCCATCCTGTGGAAAGACCGGGCCTACGCCGACAAGGCCGCCGAGGCGCTCAAACTCACGGCCCAGCATCTGATCGAAGCCAAACTCGCCGACGAAATTTTACCCGAACCCATGGGCGGCGCGCACCGCGACCCGCAAGCCATGGCCGCGACCCTGCGCGAGGGCATTTTGCGCCATATCGGCGAGCTCGCCAGCGTCGCACCCACCCAACTACCGATCGAACGCTACGACAAGTTCCGCGCCATGGGCACCTTCGAAGAAGTTGTCCCCGAGGAACAAGGCAGCAAACGCGGCAAGAAGGCCAAAGCCAAGTCCAAGTAGTTTTTCTCCCTTCAGAACCCCTTCCCATGAAGCGTTCGAAGCCTGCGAAACATCCCTCCCGCAAAATCATCCTCGGCCTGGGCATCCTGCTCGCCATCGTAGGCGGGGTCACAAGTCTGATCATTCTGCTCGAGATGACTTCGGACTGAATTGCGTCCTCACGAAGACCGCTAAGGGTCATGCTCGCGCCACTCTCTTTCACCTTCCTCGGTTATCTGATAGGTACTGCGATCGGCGTGGTCTTCGCGCCGACCTCCTTCCTAAAAAGCAGAGACGGAGAGAAGTGGTTGAAACTCGTCGGTACCAGCAACACGATGGCAGCAAGAATCGTATCCGCCGTGGTCCTGTTGTGCGTCGTTGGCGGGATCGGCTTGCTCGCGTCCTCCATTTTCCGCTAAGCCAGCTTCAAGCACCAAGGTCAGGAGGCGGCGAACGCCTGTTAAAAAAGGGGTTACGGGGTTGACAGTGCCACCTTTAGCCCCTACCGATTCGGACCCTTTTTACAGCAAACAGCTATAATAGCAGATTTAAGAACCAATTTTAGGACTCGTCATGGGAAAGCCCGGAAAAACCCGTAAATGTGTGGCCAAACGCTTCAGAAAGACAGCGTCCGGCAAGTTGAAATTCAGCTCGCCCGGAAAACGCCACTTGTTCACTTCGAAATCGTCGAAACAGAAACGCCGTCTCGGCAAGCCGAACATCGCCACGGACGGTGATGCACGCCGCATGCTGCCGTCAATCGCGACGTACAAGCGCCCCAAGTGAGCTAAGACCCTTACAAGACGCAAACAAGCCCCCACTTTATTAGGAATTCATCATGGTACGCATCTCCAATGCCCCCGCATCCCGCAAACGTCGCCGCCGCCGCCTCAAGTTGGCCCGTGGTTTCTACGGTGCCCGCAGCAAACTGTTCCGCACCGCCACCGAGTCGGTCGACCGCGCGCAACGGATGTCCTTCATCCACCGCAAACAGAAGAAGCGGAACTACCGCCGTCTGTGGATCGCCCGTATCTCCGCCGCCCTCATGCATCACGACCTGTCCTACAGCCGGTTCATTGAAGGTCTGACCAAAGCCGAAATCGGCTTGAACCGCAAAATGCTCTCCGAAATCGCGATTTACGATCCCGATGGATTCGAGAAGTTGGTTGGTCTCGCCCGCGAGAAAGCCACCTTGCAAACTGCCAGCGCCCCGGCAAAAACAAGCGCCGCTTAAAGCTCACCGACTTGATTCGAAAACGCCCCGTCTCAACGGGGCGTTTTTCATGCCTGCGAAGAAGCAAGCCCTAGGTGCCGATGCTCTAAGGCTCCGACTTCTCCGAACCGCGTCGCTCCATTATTGAAAACTGATCGGCCAGCAGGGTCTTCACCATCTCGATGTCGATCGGTTTGCTGAGGTAGTCCGAACAGCCCGCGGCCAGACAGCGTTCGCGGTCTTCGGCCATGGCGAGGCCGGTCATCGCGATGATCGGCAAGGCTTCACATTCCGGACGAAGGCGTATCTGCCGGGTGGCCTCCAGGCCATCCATCACCGGCATCTGCACATCCATTATCACCAGCTCCGGCATCGACTTGGTGATCGCGCGCAGCGCTTCAACCCCGTTCGATACGACCTCCACCTCATACCCCAAATACCGCAACAGCCGGGTCAGCATCTTGGCATTGAGTTCGTTATCCTCCGCGACCAGAATTCGGTGTTTAGAAGACATCTTGGTTTCAGAGGATGGGCCTGCGGCGCCCACGCCAATAGCGGCCGCCACGACGGGTTCCGGAACATGGTCTTGTGGTTCGTTCTGTTCGAGCGGCGCCAAGCCTTTCGGGGCACAGACAAATGGAAGATACACCGTGAATCGACTGCCCACGTTTTCGTCACTCTCGAGCGAAACCCGACCGCCGTGCATCGCCGCCAACTGACGCACCAAGGTCAGGCCCAGCCCGGTTCCTTCGTACTCCCGTGCCAGGCGGGAATCGATTTGCACGAATGGCACAAACAACCGCTTGCGGTTCTCGGGACTGATGCCGATACCGGTATCCCACACGGTGAAGTGCACCTCGTTGAGCATGTGATCCGCCCCGACTTCCAGCCCCACGCGGCCATCGGGCGGAGTGAACTTGATCGCGTTACTGAACAAGTTGATCAGGATCTGTTTCAAGCGACGTTTGTCCGCATGAATGGGGGGTACATCGTAGTCGGTCGAGAGTGTGATCTTGATTTGCTTGCGGTCAGCCGCCCCCTTGAGAAAGCGAAGGCACTCGCGGCAAACCGCGTCCACCTCGAACCGGCTCAAGACCAATTCGAGCGCGTTCGCTTCGATCTTCGACAAATCGAGAACGTCATTGATGAGTGCGAGCAGGTGTTTCCCGCTCTCCGCCACGGTGGTAAGTGACGCGGACTGATCCTTGTTCACCTCGCCGTGGACCCCCTCGGCAATCAGCTGGGTCTCGCCGAGAATGACGTTCAGGGGCGTGCGCAGTTCGTGGCTCATGTTGGCAAGAAAAGCATCCCGCGAGCGCAGGGCCCGTTCCAACTCCCGTTCGGTCTCGCGGCGTTCGACTAGTTCACCTTGCAGTTCGCGTTCGAGTTGAATGGAGGCGAGAACGGAGGCCATCAGTGTGGCGAAGAGTTCGAAGAACGCGATTTCGTACGGCGAGAAATCGGCATTTTCGTGAACGCGCGAGATCACCATCAGGTATTCGTCATCCGGGAGTTGGATGGGGATATACACCTCGCTGCCAATCCGCCAAAGGTGGTCCGCGTTCTGCATTTCGGCTTTGAGGTCTGTCATGTGGCCCCACTCCCCCTTGCGGGCAATGGTCCGCCAGCCATTTTCTGTGCGCAACAGGAGTGCCGCAGCCGTCAGGTTGAAGCGTTCGTGGAGGAGGAAGTCCACCGTCGTTTCCGGCAGGTCTTTCAAATGATCCTTCGCGAACTCCAGTTGCTTGAACTGCAGCAAGGCGGTCAGCGCGGTGGTGGTCCACGACGTGTATTTGTCGGCGTCTTGCCTCAACGCCTCATAACTTTGACGCTTGTATTTTTCCCAACGCCGCCGGTCGTCCAAGTGGCGCTCCATACGGAACTGGCTGGCGAGCATCGCTTCCCGATTCTCCATCCCATCCAAAATGTAGGACGACAGAATCCGGCCCAGCGAGGCCGCCTCGCTCTGGAACGCGGATGGGATCGCCAGATGGAGAAGCATGGGACCAAGGTTTGTATCCTCAAGATGCGCCGAACCAAAGGTCACAATAACACCCGATAATTTGCCGAAGAGGTGGCCAAACTCCGTCGTGAACCGAGCCAGGCCCGTCTCATTCACGACATCCAGAACGAAGGGCCCGCGGCGCAAATCACTTTGCCTCACGGTCGATAGATACTGAAATCCCGAGGGGGGATTTTGGTCAAAGGAAAATAATCGAAACGAAGCCAACGCAGTATCCTCAGATTAGGGAGCTTCGCCGAACAAGGTCATCACGCAGGTGACATTGTGGAAATTGGTCGAGATAGACGTGACACCGTTGGGCGGGGAAAACTCTCCAAAACTCGGCAAGCCTAAAATCGGCAGATCGTCGGGCAAGGCATGACCGAGGGCCTTCAGCTCCGAATGGATCTCCTCCGCCAACAACCATTTACGCCCGGCACAACTAATAACGAATGCCCCCGTCGGCTTGCTTATCTGCCCGGAACAGGCAACCGCCATATCGGCGGCCACGCTCAGCATCTGCTCCTTTGTTGTAGAGCAAATACTAATCTCAGTACCTTCCGGAACACTGCCAAACAAACGGATGCTTCCGGACGCATTGTCAAAAGTGTTCGGACTGCGGATCGCGACCAACTCCTTTTCAGAAAACACCCCGAAGCAAAACGCGTATAAATCCTCCTCGCTCATCGGTGCCCCCCATTGTTTGCGAACGAAGGCGGTCGCCGTAAGCCCGCTGATCCGATGGATTGTCGTACCCTCCGCCTGTTCGATCACACCCAGGGCACCGACCGGGGCATATCCATTGCCGAGACGGGTCGCATGATGGAACGCGCCCCGGATCCCCAACATCACCGCCGCATCGCCGACCACACGACCGTTCGCTAAAACCGCCCCGCCCTTGAACTGGCGGTCATCCCCGGTCAGCGCGCCGACACACGGGGATGTCATCACCTCGCGGATCCCCTGCGCGAACAAGGTGCCATCACAACCCATTGGCGCGAAGGTGATGGCCAAGTCCGGCATGGCCCCCATGTTGTCGATCAGATTCGAAGCACACTCCGCCGCCGCCACCCGCGGGTTTTCGACGGCCCCCTGCCCGCTCATCGCGCACCCCCAGCGGACACCATTGCCACCATGGAACGCCATCGCACCGACCCCGATGGACTCCACGCTGTCTCCTTCATAAAATCCATCCCCGGTTCCGCCGACGACCAGAAGATCCCGATTCTCTAAGCCATCATAAAGACCAGCAAACAGGTCCTCGAATTCTTCGCTGTAATGGACCGATGGGAATAGAACCACCGCCTCTGGTGCAATCGCCCGAAGTGATTCACCCAACTCTAATCCCGCTCGATACGCATCTAAAACGGAAGTCCTTGCCGACATACATTTCATATAAAACCTTGGCCAAGGAACAGACTATCACAACGTGCTAAAATTCAGGACATCAAAATTTCCACTGGGGTGAATACTTCTTCTTCAATTCCACCTCGGGCATCATACTGGCCCGCACCATCTCAATCGGGATCGGCCCGAGGTGCAACACGTGGTCATGAAAGTCACGTTCCGTCATTCCGTCAGGCTTGGACACATTCAACTCGCGATGCAGCGAACGTAGTTGCATGCCGCCCAGCATGTAAGCCGCCTGGTATAAGGGGCTGTATCCGCCGCGAATATATCGCCGCACTTCCGCCGTGGCTTGCTCCCGTTCATGCCCGACCTCATCGACCAGAAAATCAATCATCTTGGCCGGCTCCATTTTTCCAGTGTGGAACTTTAGCGTCACGATGATCCGCGCACAACGGTGCATCCGCCAAAACAGGAACCCGATCCGGTCTTCCGGTCCGCGGGCAAATTCCATTTCCCACAAGCGCATCTCCCAATACAGGCACCAACCCTCGATGTTGAACGGGGTTCGAAACAGGGACCGGTACGGCTTGTTGCGCGCCTGAACAAAGCCTTGTAAATGATGCCCGGGAATCACCTCGTGTGCCGTCACGATCCGGGTTGTATGTAAATTGTTACCGCGCATGCTCATCAACTTTTTCTCGTGGTTCATCGAACCCGTCGCATAGGCGACCAACACATTGAGGCCGCCATAGGCCGCGTAGGGTAAAGTTCTCTGGCCCTTCTCATCGACCATCTTCACCCGCCACGTCTCGCGGCAGAGCTGCGGGACCGTCAGCAGGTCGTGCTTGTCGCAAAACACGATCGCCTCCTCCGCCTGCTTGACCACGTAGTCCTCCTGCCCGCCGGGCGGAACAAACTGGTCCTTGATGTGTTCGAGACCTTCGCGCCGGGTATCGAAGCCGAGTTCCTTGGACGCCTTCAACATCTCCGCCGCGCACCACTCAAATTCTTTCTCGGCGCGTTTGATCAGCTCGGCCGGCGTGTAGGGAATCATCTCGTAGGTGAGCTGCTCTTGCAGGCGTTCGGCGCCGACCACCTCGCCGAACGGTGCCGCTTCTTCGCGGTTCTTCACCCCGGCCATTTTTTCACGCAACCATTTGTCGTACTCGGAGATGTCGCGTTTGGCATCCTCCACCGGTTTCTTTAACCACCACTCAAATCCCGGTTGGAACTGCGCATAATGCGCGTACCACTGGTTTAGCATTTGTTCCGCCGCCTTGGCCTTGCCGGCTATTTCGAACAAGCGCCACTTCGGTAGTTTCTCCGTCGAGGGCTTGGCTTGGGCTTCGGTCTTAGGCGAGGCATTCTCGTCCTTTGCATCGACGTTTTCGCCATCCTCTTTGGCCGCAGATTCATCTTTTTTCTCTGCCGCCTTCTGATGCTTCTCCAAGGCTTTTCGCGACGCTTGGATCTGCCCCTTGATCTTGCCCACTTGTTCGGCCCAGGCGCGTTCATCAACCGGCGCTCGCGCACGACGCTTGGAATCGAGGTCCGCAACCGTATCGACGAATTGCAAGAAGGGCGCGTCCGCCTCCGTTCGAGCCAAAGCCGCCCGCATCGCCGACTGTTGCGATCGAAGGTGCTCCCGCAACAAAATCCAGTCCACCTGATCGCGACGACTCAATTCATCAAAGTTCAAGGCGTCCAAACGCTTGTTCCAATCTGCAGTGAACCGGTCCAGTCGGGCCGCGCCCTCAGCCGAGATCCGCGTGTCGTAAAAGCGCTTCAACACGTTGCGATCTTTGACGTAACGATCCACCTTTCCGGGCATTTTCTGGGAAAAACCAACGGGGACGAGGAACGCGAACAAGGCGAAAAACAAAAGAGAGCGACAGATCATAAGAAAATCATGCGAAATTTTTTCTGACAGAACAACAATCCGGTTTTTCTTTCTTGTCCCTGCGGCGTTTCATTTTAGCACACGGGTATGAAAATCACCCTCCTAGGCCTCCTCTCCATCAGTCTCGTCGCCTTCTTTGGGTGCAGATCTGCTAAGCCCATCACCACGACCACGACCACCAACACAGGTGGGAGTAGTGGCGGGATCGTCAACACGCCGACGCCGTCACCCAATCCCGTCATCAAGTCAGCAAGCGACCCCACAACATCAACAGTCGCCACCGCGCCGAACACCGCACAGACCTCTACCACCTGGAAGAACATCATTAGCCCGTTCGAACTGGAACGGATGATCCGTAACGATGAGATCATCGTGGTCGACGTCCGTTCGACAGCGTCCTACCTGAAAGGCCACATTCCCACCGCGATCAACCTTCCGGGCAGCAAACTGCGCACCAGCAAAGCCAAACCCGGTGCCGGCGACAGCCAATACATCTTTCGCGCCGTGGACGGCTCCCCTGATATCGGCAAATACGAAGCACTACTCGGACAAGCGGGCATCCGTCGTGACAAGACGGTGGTCGTGTACGGCAACCACGGTGGCAAAGCCGATGGTACGATCCCCGCGATGCTGCTCAACTGGCTCGGTCAACGTCGGGTTGCCTACCTCGACGGTGTCGGAATGGACGCCTGGGAAGGCGCTGGATTTGAAGTCGAAAACACACCCAACGTTCTGCCCCCGACCCTTTACAGCGCGCGTCCAAGCAACCGTAAATTCGTGTGGAACCTGCCGGACGTTCTCGCCGCAGTGCAAGACGGCAGCGCCACCTTCATCGACACTCGATCCCTCGGCGAATACAACGGCACCACCAAACGCGACAACGCCCAAGGCGGACACATCCCCGGTGCGGTTCGCCACGACAGCAGCGAACTACTCGACGGAAAAAAATGCACCGTCGACCAAGATACCGCCCGCGAACAACTCGATGCGCTCGCAATCCCAGCCGACAAACCGATCGTCCTCTACTGCCAAACCGGCACCCGCGTCAGCTTGAACTATCTGGTCCTCAAAGAACTCGGCTACAACAACGTCGCGATCTATGACGCCAGTTGGCACGAGTACGGCAACACGCCGAATGTGCCGATCGAAAAATAGGCGACCACCGCCTTCAACGAGGAACACCAAGGAACCGCGCTTACACTGAACAACATGTCCGAACTCGCATTTAAATTCCGCTCAGAACCCATCACCGGCCCCATTGAAGAGATGGGCATTCTCGCACGCTCCTTGCTGTTCGCCGAACTCTCCGAAGTCGCCTACCTCGCCGAAGATAGTGCGGCGACAATCGTTGACGACATCGGCTTGAAGGAAACGCTGTTTTTCGATCATGGCGGTGCCCAAGCCTACATTTTCAAAACACCCCACGACTGCATCGTCGCCTGCCGCGGCACCGAACCCACCGACTTCAACGACATCAAAGCCGACCTCAACGCGATGACCGTTCTGGCGGAAACCATCGGGAAAGTGCACCGCGGCTTTAAAAAAGAGGTCGATGATCTCTGGCCGACCATCGAGGCCGCTCTGGAGTACAACGAGAAAACGCTCTGGTTCACCGGACACTCGCTCGGCGGCGCCATGGCGACCATTTGCGCCAGCCGTTGCTTTCTCTCCATCATTCGTTCGATGCCCAAAGAACTCTACACCTTCGGCAGCCCGCGCTGCGGCAACAGTCAATATGTCAATCACGTCGGGCTCACCCACTACCGCTGGGTGAACAACAATGATGTCGTCACCAAAGTGCCCCCGGCCTGGTTGGGCTACCGCCATACCGGCGAACAAATGTACCTGAACGCTTACGGCAAACTGCGCCCGATGAGCAAAGCCCAGCGCACCAAAGACAAGTGGCGCGGCTTTGTCATGGGCATCAAAAAACGCAGTTTCGACCACTTCTCCGATCACATCCAAATGCGCTATATCGAGTCCATCGCCAACGCCATCGAAGAGGAAAAAGCCGGGATCATTCCACCCGTTCTCGGCGCGAAAATCGCCTTGCCCGAACCGGGTGAGGAAGAGTGAAGCCGTCATCTTCCCCAGAATAAAAAAGCCAGAGACCCGAGGGTCTCTGGCGCTTGAAAGATCAGCTCTTCTCCGAACCGAGGAAGACGTGCCAATCGGTGATATCGTGTGGATTACGCAGCAGCATCGTCGCTGGCAGAGTCGGCGGTTCGGCCGGTTGACGGATCAGTTTTAGCCCCGCTTCCCTCGGCGTTTTCGCCGCCTTCTTGCTGTTCACCTTCACGCTGGCGAGAACGCAGTTCCGCCACGAGGTCGCACCGCCGCGTGAACGTGGGATCACGTGATCGATATTGCCCTCGTTCGGAGCGAGCACCTTGCCGGTGTACTGGCAACGGTTACCGTCACGCGCCCGGATCGCGCGCAACGAAAACGACGGACGGCGCATCGGCACCTTGCTGTACTTGGCGAGCACGATCACCGTCGGCACCCGAACGAGTCCGCCGGCGGTCCGCACCGAGCCGTCGCCGTCGCGAACCGGCAAACTCGTCCAGTCCTCCCAGCGCGTCGGCTGCATGTATTCGTCGACGTGAATGTCGAGACCTGTCGCCACGTCGGTCGCCATGCTACAAAAGGCCTGGGCCGGCGTGGTGGTGTTGATCGCTTGCCAGTTCCGGTTGAGAACCAGCACGATGTTCATCTTTAGAATGTCGTTCATGACATGTCCTCCTTGGTTCGGTGTTGGTTCGGTGCTGTTTGTTTGGGGAAAATGGCGGAGAGCGGAGGTCTTGCACCCCATCCCGCATGCGCGGAACCGTCGGGTTAGCAAACCGCGCCAGCCACTCGGCGAGTTCGCTCTCCGTGTATTGAGTGGAAATAGAAAATAGTGGGCCCTGCTGGACTCGATGGGACCGACCTCACGGCCAGCAACCCGATCGATCATCAACCGTGCCCCTAACTTGAAAAATAGTGGGCCCTGCTGGACTCGAACCAGCAACCGGTCGATTATGAGTCGACGGCTCTAACCATTGAGCTAAGGGCCGAAAATGGTCATCCCGGCTAGATTCGAACTAGCAACCTACTGCTTAAAAGGCAGCAGCTCTGACCGTTGAGCTACGGGACGATGTGAAAAGAAAATGGTGCCCGGCGGAGGAGTTGCACCCCATGGCGTCTACCCTTCAATTATGCCGAGAGGTTAGAAGCCTCTGGAAGGAACGCCGGGCGAAAAATGGTCATCTTGCTAGGGTCGATGGGACCGACCTCTCACTGGCAACCTGCTGTATGGGTAGTAACGTCTTCCAGACGGTACTGTCTCGTCAGCCTTCTAGGCTGGCGAAACAAACGCCAGCCTAGAAGGTTGTCGTGACCGTACGGCCAAGGATGGCCGTACTACATTTTGATTTGTAAGACAGACGCTCTGCCGTTGAGCTACAGGACGAAAAAGTAAGAGAAACGAGGCCGAAGGCCTGAAATCCAAGCTATTGGCTACTGGCTACTCGCTACTTAAAATGGGGTATCCGACCGGGTTCGAACCGGCTCCAAATCCATCACAAGGATTTATGCTTCCATTACAACACGGACACCGTGGTGGTAAAACGGTGGTAAAAAAGTGGTGGGGGCTGGTGGAATTGCACCACTCGCCATCTTCCGACATATTTCATAGGCACCAGGTTTACAATCAAGCAGCCGGGACAGCCCCCACGTAAAATTAATTTCTTTTCGCAAAAACAAACACCGATATCGTTTCTAAGATCGATAGCCGCAGGATTTCCAGGCGGACGTTTCGGTGTTTCAGGCACACCTCCAGGAGAAGCCTCTGAAGAACGGGCACAGTCCTCGGGTTCGCGTTCGGTCCGCAAAGCCAATAGGAGGCCGGGGATCTTGACGCGTTCGGGGGAGATTCTACACTGGATGCTAAGTTGAAGCGGAGCTTCCAGTTTCGTTTCTCCGGCCTCGTCGTTTGTTGCTGCAAGCGGCGAGGCTTTCTGTCGTTCGGATGTTGAGAATCTGTTTATGTGTTCATGGTACTGGCGCGGTTAAGCCTTTGATTTAAGGGGTTTGGGCACGAAAAAACCCTGCGCCTCGTCGGAGGCAGCAGGGTTGTATCAAGCCGGAAGGAATTCTAGTAAGGATCTACGTCCTGAACTCCGTTCGATACAACCCGGCGGGGGCATGTTTCTCACTTCTGGAATCGGCGGGATAACGTTCTTTGCCAAATCCGACTAAGCACACGACCATCTCGCCTGTGAGAGAAATCCTCTCCAAGCCTATCCACGCGCTCGGCGCGCGGCAGTTCAGGATGGTGTTGAGGGAGTTCATTATGTGTTTCGGTTTCCTTGTTTGGGTCTTCTAACACGGAAAGACGCGTGGAGTCAAAAGAATTTTTATAATTATTTAACGATTCAATAAACGTAAGCACCAGCGGCACGCCCCAAAACAACAAAACCTCTGCCCGAAGGGCCCGAGACCACTGATCACTGATGACTGTTCACTGATCACTCTTACGCCCCGATGCTGGCCACCCAGATCACAAGGCCGACAATGCCGAAACAGGCAGCGAAAGTGAGCAGGAAGCCGCCAATGTCCAAGGCCGTCGGACGCAGCATTTCGAGATCTGTTCCAGGAAATAACTTTTGCGATTCGTACCGGTCGGGCTGCGCGTACGAGGCTGCAAGATTCTCGCGATCGCGTTCGGGATCGGGATCCACCGGCGTTTTCATTTTCACGTAGTAGCGATCCAAAGACTCCTTGCGATTGCGCCGCGTGAGCAGACTCGCAATAATCATCACCACAAAGGGCAGCACAATTTTCGGCAAGAGGCTAAAGGTGTCGAGCATCGCGTCTGATCGCTTGGTGAGATCCACGCCGACCATGTCGTACAGCAAATAGTCCGGCTTGAAGTTTCCTGCGCCCTTGCCGTCCTTCATGCCCCCAGTCCAATAAATCGCCGTGCCGCCGGTAGACTTCCCGGCCTCGGCTAGCAGTTGCCCTTCGACAATCGCCTGCGGTTTTTCACCCAGCGGCTCCGTTGGCGTTTTTTGCTCTTCCACGACCGGGAAACTACGCTCAATGCTCTCGCGCGTTTCAACCTCTTCTTTTTCTCGTTCGAGTTTTGCCGCTTCCCAAGCGGCGATTTCCCCCGCCCGCTTGCGAACCTCCATCGGTGTCGCCGCCGAGGTGATGGTCTCACCGGCAATGATATCATTCGTCTTTAACAGGGCCGGGTTCTCCCGCACCGACGGGACAAAACCGGCCAGCATCGGCACAACGAAGAAATACAAGGCGCAGAACGCCACGGTGATCCACGCCGCCTTCGGCGTGGCGCGGCGCCACCATAGCCCCAGCCAAAACGGCGCAGCAAAGGCGACTTGCACGATCCACGTGAGCTTGAGCTGGTCATAGACGTCGTTCATCTTCAGCGAGACCGCGACCGCGCCGGCGATCACGATCACGCCGGCGATCCGCCCAATCAACAAGCTCTCGCGCTCGCCGGCGTCAGGATTGATGTAGGGTTGATAGACATTCCGAACCACCAAGGCCGAACACACGATCATGTAACAGTCCGCCGAACTCATCAGCGCCGCCACCAAGCAGGCAAACATCAGACCGCGCAGCCCCATCGGCAAGAGGTTCTTGGTCGCCTCACCCCAGGCCAGATCGGGATCGGCGATCAGCGCCGCGTTGTCGGCGTAGAGCGCGAGCAAAATCAAGGCGGTCAGCGCCCAGCCAATGGTGCAAAACCGTTTGAGTAAATTGCCGCTGACCAATCCGACGCGCGCGCTGAATTCGCTCTTCGCCGAACCACCGCCGGTGACAATAAAGTGCGGCAGCACGACAATGCCGATCAAGTTGATGATTACAATCGCGACAATCCGGTAGAGCGGAAATTCGCTGCCGGCCCCCTGCCCCGTCACCTGAAACATGCGTTCGGGAAGTTGTTGATGCAACACCGTAAAACCGTCGAGCACCCCTTGCGTACTCGGGTCGCCGAAGCGTTCGACCAGCGCAGACAAGCCAAAGGGAATCAACAGGACCGAAAGCACCACGATGCACATGCCTTGGATCAAGTCGGTCCAATACGCCGCCGTAATCCCGCCAAGCACGCCGTAGATCACCACCAGCAGGGCGATGATCAACACCACCCAGACATTGGTCGATAGCCCCGCCACCTCCGGCCCCATCAACGCCACCGCGAACTTGCCAAGTGCGGTGAAAAACATCGCGGTATAGACGATATAGAAGATCAGACCAAACACCGCATAAGCGACCCCGAGCCCTTTCGACTCGTAGCGTTCGACGAACCAATCGCCGAGCGTGAGGTGCCGCATACGCCGGTACCAAACGCCGGCGATCCAATAAATCGGCGTGACGAACAACCAATACATCACGCTCCACATACCACTCAGGCCGCTGGTGAAGGTGGTCCGCGCCGTCGTTACCGGATCGGAGGAACCTGTGCCGGCGCCGAACGCGGCAAAGGTCTGGAACAGCTTGCCGAAGCCGCGCCCGCCCATGAAATAATCTTCCTGCTTCTTCACCCGACGCATCGCCCACACGCCGATCCCGCCCATCAGAGCAAAATATCCAAACAGCACTACATAATCCAACCACGTCATCGCAGCAATTTCCCAGGGTTCACCACGGTATACGCCTCAATCTCCTCGTCCGACAAGCCGAGATGCTCACGCAAGCGGCGCGCCATTTCCGGCAGTGAACAACCCGAACCGACAAAGTGCCCGGCACGTCCGTCTTCGGCCAACCGGCGTGGCACCAGATCGTCGCCTACGACCACCGACTGACCGCCCAGAGTGTACGTGCCCGGACCGAGTCCGGCGGCGGCAATGGCGTCGCTGACGATGACCACGTTCGCGGCGGGAATCTGTTCGAGGAAATTGGCCAGCACGAACCACGGCAAATGCGCGCCGTCCGCGATCAGGCTGATGACGAGTTCGTCCGACCAACTCTGAACGCGCTGAATGACATTATCGTGGCGATGCAACTGGTTCGGGCAACCATTGCCGAGATGGGTGAACATCGACAATCCGGCGTCGATCGCGGACGCGAGTTGCTCGAAGTCCGGATCGCAATGCCCGGCCGAAACCACAATCCCTTGCTCGACCAAAAAACGGGTGAGTTTCGCCCCCGGATCCATTTCCGGCGCGAGCGTGACGATGCGCGTGCGCCCACCCGCCGCATCGAGCAGGCGTTTCATGCGTTCGAGGTCGGCCGGGCCAGCGTGCTCGCGCGGATGAGCGCCGATGAACCCGTCGGTCGGGTTGAGAAAAGGACCCTCGATATGAATCCCCGCGATCTTCGGATGCTCGCAAGCGGCGATGTTGCGCAAGCAGGCGGCCATGTGCTCCTCGCTGCCGGTGATCACCGTCGGAAGCAGCCGGTCGACGCCGACATAGGCGTCGCACGCCGCCGCGATATCCGCGTCTGGCTGGTTGAAGTCGATCCCGGCGAAGCCGTTGATTTGCAGGTCGATCATGGCGCAGCGGCAAAAAACGAACGCGCCTGATCCACATCCAAAGGCAGATCCACCGGCCGGTTTTCGGACGCGGAGATCTGCGCGGCCCAACCGATGTCTGCAATCACCGCGGAATTCACGAAGCTGAGCGGACTCTGGGTGCCGGCGCTGGCGTGTCCGATAAAGTGGCCGACGCATTCGCTGGTCTGGTGTTCGATCACATCGCCGGAATCGGGGGTGGTCGTGTCGGCGGGCCAAAGGCCGTCGCGCAACGGGTACTGCCACTGCCCACCGACCTCGGACTCGGACCAATACCGAACCTTGTTCGGACGATCCATCAGCGAGTCGAACAGGAAGGCGCCCTTGGTGCCGTAAAGGCTGTGATACGCGTCGTAGCCGTTGGCGGAGTCGATGTTGCCGAGACAGACCGCGGTCGCGTCGTTGTCGAAGCTGATCAAAATATTCCAGATCGGTTCAGACTCGAACGGACGCACCTGCGCCGCCATCTTGGTCGCGTACACCTGTACCGGACGGGCTTGGCTCTCCATGATCTTTACGATCACACTAACCGCATGGTTGATGCCCATGCCGATCGCGTCGCCCATGATCTCGCGCGACAATTTCCACACTTTGCTGCCGGCAATGTTCACCGGATGGCGGTAGTTCACTTGCAGTTGCGTGACCATCCCGAACGCGTCCGCCGCCACCATCTGCGCCAGCCGTTTCTCCATCGTGTCGAAGTTGAGGATGTAGTCGACGAAGGTGGTCAATCCAGTTTCGCGTTCGAGTTCGAGCTGACGCAAAAACTCGTCGTAGCGGGTCGCGCAGGGCTTTTCGCAGAACACATGTTTGCCGGCTTCGAGCGCGGCGATGGACTGCGGTCCGTGAAACGAGTTCGGACTGCAAACAAACACCGCGTCCGCGTCCGGGTGCTGCGCCGCCTTGATCGGATCGGGTTCGAACACGGCTCCGGGATAATTCTGCAGCAGGGTCATCGCCTTGCTTTGCGTCTTCTGACAAAGAGCGACCACGCGGCAGTCATCGCGCGCCGCGACCCGGGCGAGAAGGGCCTGACCCATCCAGCCGGCCCCGATAAATGAGATATTCATAAGCAATCCAACCGTGTTTAGCGTGGTTCTCTTTATGGCAGTGGGTTGCCATAAAGTGGCACGAGTTTGCCATACTATGGCAGATTCGTGCCATCATGATTTCTGGGCATTAACCGCGGCTGAAAGCGCCTTCGGGGGTTCACCCATCCAGCCGGCGCAACCAAGACGCGAGGAGATAGCCGGTTCCAATGTAAATGAGGCCGAAGCTCGCGAACAGAAGGAACGCGTGGCTCCCTTCGGACAGATTTAGCCACGAACGAATTACATTAATCAACGCGACCGCGCCGATGAACACCGGGAACACGAACAGGTGCAAGCCGAGGAACGCGAGAGTTCGCCGGTCTTTGGCGTTCATGATTCGGACGAGTCCGAAGAAACGATGTCGGAGGCGTCGGGCGAACTCAGCTCCTCGTCGAGAAAGGCGATCGCGGCGTCGACTTTGGACGCGAGCGACTCTTCCGAACCGAGTTCGGTCATCCGTTTGACCACCCAATGGAACACCGGGAAACGGACCTTGCGGTTGAGATCGAACACGGCCGAGTCCCAATACGGCCAATCATAAATCCATTGCGCGGAGGGCCGACTCTGACAAATCACATCGCCGACGCCCGCGCCGAACTCGCAGCACAGAATTAGGTAGGGATTGGAAAAGTTCATCGGTGCACTTTTGGCGAGAATAGCGGCGACGTTTTCCTTGGTGGCCCAGGTGTCGATGGCGGCGATCCAGTCGCGGGTGAGTGGAGGCTTTTGCTTCAGCAGGCGTTCGCCGTCTTGCAGGAACGCGCCGAGCATGTCCTGCACTTTCTCACGCGGAATCCGGCGTTGTTGTGGGTCGAGTGGCTGGAGTACGCCGATGTGCTGACCGGGTTCGAGCAAGACTTCCTCGATGTCGGGCCGCGTTCCGGGATGGAGCTGGGGGCGTTCAGGCATGTACCACGGCCCAAAATACCGATCGTATAACTCGTCCGCCCGTCGCAGGGCCATGGATGGTTGTTGTTGCGTCTCACTCATGCGAGCGGACTATAACCAAGTACGGTCGCAATGCGAAGGTCTTCTAAGGTACATCCCTGTTGGCTCGGAGGAGGGGAGAACGCCCTTACGCTTCCTTCTCGCCTCCTCCGAACCAACAGAGCCCATGGTTATCCGAACGACCTATTCCATCCGCCAGACACGCACGCCATCGTCCATGCTGCGCGCGATGAACCGGCGTTTGAGGATTTTTCCGGCGTAGGCGGCACACCCACTGATGTTCCTCGCCTTCACGCCTTCAACGAAAAATGATTGCCCGACCTCCAAGTCCTTGAACGGATACATTAAGCGCTGGCCCTTCGAGCGGGTCGGCTTCTTGATCTTGGGAATCGGCACTTCCTCCGAATCAATGCGTATACATTTGTCTTCCATCAATAAGAGTAGCCGAAACAGGGCTCATTCTTATCAGTGCAACCGCACTTTTTTAAAAAATCTTCGCGTAACGGAACCGACAAACCCAAAAAGAGAAGTCGTAAGTCCCTTCAAATAAGGCACTTACATAAATGACTTACGGATCAGAAAAAGACAAATCGAATCGATACGATCTGCAACAAAAGAAAATTGTGGGAGGGTTTATAGCGGTCCGGGTCGGTCGTTTTTGCGGCCGATAAACCACCAGTAGATAATGAAGGCGATGCCGGCGAGGATCGCGATTCCGAGGCCCAACTTAAAGACCATCTTCAGGGCTTTCCACAGGATCACAAGCACCACGAGGCCGCCGACGGCAAGCAACACGCCTCCCCATAGGCTAATTTTGGGTGCGTTCGGACTTGGCTTGATTGGATCGGTCATAATGACTGTCTTATTCGGGTTTAGGGATCCACGTCAACTGCTTCCACCATGACACGTCGTTCTTTTGCACCGCACCCGGCGTACTGCGACCGCGCTGAACGAGGCGGGTGGCGGCGGCCTTGAGTTCGCGAACGCGCTTGGCGTGCTTGCCTGCGAGATTGTCGGTTTCGCTAGGATCCTGAGCGAGATTGTAGAGTTTTGGCGCCTTGGGTTTGTCGAGATGCAGTTTCCAGTCACCATCCCGAACCGCAAACAGCCCGGCCGAGCTATGATGCATCAGCGGCACGTCGCGTTCGAGGGTATCGCCTTTTAGAATCTTGGCGAAGCTCCAGCTATCCTCGCCGGCGTTGGCGGGCAGTTCGGTGCCAAGCAGTTCGGCCATGGTCGCGAGTAGATCGGTTTGCGAGACCGGCACATCACTGGTCGAACCCGCCTTCACCTTCGCCGGCCAGCGAACGAGAAACGGCACGCGATGGCCGCCTTCGTACAAATCGCGTTTGCCGCCGCGGTAGATGCCACTGGAACGGTGGTCGAAGTTGGGGATGCGTTTGATGTAGGTTTTTTCCGGACCGTTGTCGGAGGTGAACACGATGATCGTGTTGTCCGCGACCCCGAGGGTGTCGAGATGATCCATCATCTGACCCACCCGGAAGTCCGTCTCGACCATGAAGTCGCCGTAGGCACCACACTGACTTTTGCCGACGAACTCCGGCGCGGGAATGACCGGCTTGTGCGGGGAGGTGAGCGGCAGGTAGAGGAAGAAGGGCTTGGTGTTCTTGGTGGCGTCGCCCGGTTCGGGTTTCACGGCCTCGTCCAACCACGCTTTGGATTTCTCGACGAACACGCGGAGGGCATCGACGTCGTCGAAGTCGGCGGCAACCTCGAGCGGCCCGCCGAGTTTGCTGCCGTTGAAGAACTCGGCTTGGTACGGCGGCGTGATTCGGTAGGAAGCTGGATCGGCTTTGAGAAGTCCGGGCTTTTTTGCGGTCCAAAGATCGGCCGGTTTGAGCACGCGGTCGCCTTCGAGGTAGGTGAGCACGCCGTAGTTCATCGAGGCGGGGATCCCGAAAAAATAATCGAAGCCGCGGTCGACCGGGCCTTGGCGGAAGGGCTTGCTCCAGTCACGTTTGCCCAGTGAACCGTCAAATTGCATGCCGAGATGCCACTTGCCGACCATCGCGGTCTGGTAGCCTTGCGCTTGCAACAACGACCCAATCGTCATCCGGCCCTTCTCGATCAAGCAGTCGCGATCAGCACCGTACACGCCTTTTTTCAGCGCGGTTCGCCAGCTATACCGTCCGGTGAGCAGACCGTAGCGCGAAGGAGTGCAGACGGTGTCGGAGGAATGGCCGTCGGTGAAGGTCATGCCCTCGCGGGCGAGTCGGTCGAGGTTGGGGGTGTCGAATTTACTGTCCGGGTTCAGGCAACTGGCGTCGCCGTACCCCTGGTCGTCAGTGTAGATGATGACCAAGTTGGGTTTGGGTTCGGCGGCGGCTGTGGCCGTGACAGCCGAGAGCAGAAGGCCGAACAAGATGACGAACGAAACGAAAGTGCAGCGGGGAGAATGGGTGTGCATAGAATTCAAGGGTATACCGAATAACGACTTACTACCACTACCAGCTACGATGGGTTGATGGCAGAATAGAATGAGACATTATCGGCCTGTGGGGTAATTAGAGTTCGGTCCCGTGTGGCCATCGGCATCAAAGAGGAATCCCGAACGAGTGTTCTGGGGGGGGTATATTTACGAACTTACGGACACGCTTGATCCCAAGCGAATAGGATGACCCGAACCAAGGTCTGCCGCCATCTCGGTCGTCCTCAACCGCACCGGCTCGGGCGGCCCCTCGCCCTCCAAGGATTTTGATTTTGAACGTTCCAGAAACCAAGCCGGCCGCAGGCCGATCACTGATGACTCCACACAGGCCGCAGGCCGTCACAAACTGATGACTGATCACTGATTACTCCACACAGGCCGCAGGCCGTCACAAACTGATGACTGATCACTGATTACCGATTACTCCCACAGGCCGCAGGCCGCCCCCAGAGCGAAGCCCGCTAAGCGTTCTTCCAGTCGTCACGCTGCGGCCGCGAACGCAGTTTGTTGGCTTCCGAATCATCGACGAATGTTTCGTCTTTGGGGTCCCACTGCACCTTGCGACCGAGTTCGAGAGCGATGTTGCCGAGGTGCATGCAGGTGCTGAGGCGGTGCAGATCTTCGGCGGTATAGGTCGGTGGCTTGCGCGACTTGACCGCGTTGAGAAAATCGCGGTGCTCGCCGGGTGGCAGCGGCCAAATTTTGTTGTCCTCGTATTTCTGACGGAATACCATTCGGTCGTGCGCCTCGAGTCCGCCGCGCCAGCCTTTGTTACCGACCCAGCCATCGGTGCCTTCGAAGCGCAGATAGACGCCGTCGGACTTCACCTTCATGTGCACGCCATTTTCATAGGTGTAATCGAGATCGAAGGTCAGCGCGATCGAGTTGATCGACCCTTCCGGAATAGCGCCAGTGCCCTCGACCGAGACCGGTCCGGACTTTTCGGCGAAGTTGGCGACCTGCGCGGTGTCCATGATGTGCGCGCCCCAATCGGTGAGCGTGCCGCCCGAGTACATGCGAATTTGGCGCCAGCAATCTTTGTGGGTTCGGGTTTTGGTGTACGGCATCTCGGGAGCGGGACCCTGCCACATCTTATAGTTGAGGTCGTCGGGAACCGGCGCGGCTTCTTCGGTTTTCCAGACGTGGGCTTTCTTGTGGGGCAGGCCGCAGTGAATCGTTTTGAGTTCGCCGATGGCGCCGTTGCGAACCGCCTCGGCGAGTTTGTGATATTGAGAGACCGAACGATCCTCGAGCCCGGTTTGGAAAATCGCGTTATGCTTGGCGACCGCCTCGACGAGTTCGCGGCCTTGAGCGATGGTCAGCGTCGGCTTTTCGCAGAACACATCTTTGCCGGTCTCGAGTCCGAAGATCGACAGCGGCACGTGCCAGTGGTCCGGAGTGGAGATGGCGACCGCGTCGATGTCGTCGCGCGCGAGTAGCTCGCGGAAGTCACCGAACTTTTTGCAGTCTTCGGTTTTGTGATGCGCGTTGATAGTCTTGGCGGCGTGGTCCATGCGGCTCTTGAACACATCGCACACCGCGACGGCCTGGATGTCGTCATTCTGTAAAAAGGATTTTAGGTTGTAGCCGTGGCCGTGGTTGCCGACGCCGATGAAGCCCATCGTGATGCGTTCGGAGGGGGCGGACTTGGCCCAGTTGGTCGCGATGAAGGGTGCCGAGAGGCCGGCGTAAAGAGCCGGAGTGGATGCTTTTATAAAGGCGCGGCGGGAGGGATTCATGCCGCGAAACTACCAAGGAGTGACCGCCGTTTACCAATCTTAATTTGCCGCTCCGAGTCGCGGAACCCGGTCTGGATCATGGTTTCTTAACATCAGCGAACGCGAGTTGTGTGCATCGCGGATAGTCGCCCGGGCGGGGCCGGCCTCCCATTTTAATCACCAAATCACTTAGAACTCAGTGACATCCGGGCAAGCCCCGGTCCCGCACACGCAACCCGCAACCCGCACCGTGCACCGCGCAACCCGCACACGCAACCCGCAACCCGCACCTCGCACCGCGGATCCCGCAACCCGCATCCCGCAACCCGCAACCCGCACCGCGCTAGCGTTTACCGATCCAAAGCGTCGGATCCCGAACGCCCGGACGGATCTCGCCGGGGAGGACCACAAAGCCGCCGCGCCAACGAACGACACGGGTGGTCACCGGTGCGGGCGCGGGCATGTTGCCAAGCGGAATCCACTGGCCGCCGGCGATGTCGTAGACGTGGACGTCTTCGCTGAAGCCGGGGTGGGTTCGTTGCAGTTCACGCCAGCGCAGTTCGGCGGCGGGATCGCCCGCGTTCGCTTTTTGCATCTGGTCCATGATGTGCAACATGCGGGCGCCGTCGCTGCCACCGACCACCAGAAAACTTTCGCGCCCACCCAACGCGGCCCCGGCCATCATCGCACGCGGGAGGTCCGTCAACCGGGTCCAGGTGCCGTCGCGGTAGCGCCAGAAATCGCGCAGGACCGTGATCGGATTGGTGGTCGGATCGCGTCCGCTCATCAGATAAAACGCGTCCCCGCCCCCAGCAGCCACCGACACGACTCGCGCGGGTCCGGGAAAATCGTGGAGCACCTTCCACGCGAGCGAGGGCGCATTGAGATCGAGTTCGTAGAACTGGCGCCCGGCGCCGCGTTCGCCGATGCCACAGGCGACATAGATTTTGTCGCCGACGTTTGCCGCGCCCGCATAGGACAGTCCGGCGGGGAGATCGGGCAATTCTTTGCCACCGCGAATCCGTCGGGTGACGCGCACGCGACCGCGTTCGGTATCCCAGACGAGGGCGAAGGCCATGTTTGACAAATGCAAGCGCTGCGCGCCGTCGATCGGTCGGTCTTTCCATTCGCCGCCGAAACAAAGAATCCCGTCTGGCGTGGTGATCGCGACGCCGTAGGCGAGCGCGTGCGGCAGACGCGCGCGCTGCGGCACCCAGCCCACCCCACCATCAATACCAGGCGACGCGGTTTGTGGCACCAAGGCATGAATGGTGTCATGATAAATTTTCGGCGACTCGGGTCCGTCCGGGGAGGCCTCCCAAGGAAAGCCTTCGGGAAAGTTGGCCCCGCCGGCGATCAGCAGCACACCATTATGCACGCCGGCGTAAGCGCCGCCGAGTCCGGGGTGAGGATTGCCTTCGGCGGGTGGAAGTTCGGCGAGCTTTTGCCAACGCAGGCTCTGGCTAAGTCCGAGAAGGGGTAGGCTAAGCAACAACAACGCGAGCCAAAGAGCGTTGAACTTTTGAAATCCTACACGCCCAGGCGAGAAGAGGGAGAATGGTTCTGTCACGAATTGGCCAAGGAAAGATTTTGAAGGACGCGATTCATTGGCCAAAAGCCATGCCACAGCGGTGGACGGGGAAAAAGCAGTGTTTGGTCTCCGATTTCGTGCAAGGAACGGGCGTTGTTTTCGATCACCCACTATGAAAATCATTGCTGCCCTCCTCTGCTCACTCGGGATTACCGGATGCGCGACCACGCGTGCGCCGATCAAGACGGTTCCGCAAGTCGACCTCAAACGCTTCATGGGCGATTGGTTCGTGATCGCCAACATTCCAACGTTTGTCGAGAAAGGCGCGCACAACGCGGTCGAGTCGTATCGACTGGCGGAGGACGGCAGCATTCCGACCACCTTCACCTTCAACAAAGGCAGCTTCGACGGACCGGAAAAAGTGTACCAGCCGCGCGGCTTTGTTCGCGACACCGAGTCGAACGCAGTCTGGGGAATGCAGTTTATCTGGCCGTTCAAAGCGGACTACCGGATCGTTTATCTGAGCGACGATTATTCGAAGACGGCGGTCGGTCGGAACAAGCGCGACTACGTTTGGATCATGGCGCGGACGCCGACGATTCCGGAGACGGAGTATGAGGAGATCGTGTCGTTCTTGGTCGGCGAAGGCTACGAGCGCGACGCGATCCAACGAGTCCCCCAAGCGCCGCGGTAGTGGCGGGTCGCGGGTTGCGTATTGCGGGTCGCGTATTGCGGGTTACGGGTGGGTTGCACGACGCACGCTTCTCTGCCTTGGCCGGGTTTGTGGTTCATGACGGATTGAAAATTCATCCCACCGACAGGCTTAAAAAAAGCATGCTACAAACGCCTACGGCGCGCTACGCAGGTAGCTCACGCTTCCCTGCGGGAGTCCGGACCGCCTCCCTCTGCGGAGGCAGAGCCACGTGGGCTGGCCAAGATGACATCCTATTTTTGCGCATTCATTTGCCTCACATTCCTTTGCCTCCGCGAAGCGATCACAAACGCGCACGACACGCTAAAACAGTGGCGTCGACACCACCGAACCCAGACGATCCCGCTCGGCCTCGACCTGTTCCGAACTCGCGACAAAGGCGTGGCGTGCATTCTCGAACGCGCGTTCGAGCACGGCCCCAAATCCGTGAAAATCTTCAAGGCTGGTGCCGAGAATCTGATCGCGGGTTTGCTGGCGTTCGGTGTCGGTGATCCCAAGTAGCTTGCGCATGAACGCGGTGTAGCCGCGCGCGTCCGGAAGCTGGTACGCATCAACTTTGCCGATGGTGCCGATGATGGCCTGGTGGATCGCAGCCTCGTCGAAGGCGCACTCTTGAAGGAACGCGGCGGACCCGCGATAGGCGTCGATCGTGTCGGCAATATTCGGATCCCGATAGGACGTGAACAACATGGTCCCCTGCCCCCGGTCGATGCCACAACTCGCACCGTAGGCGCCGCCTTTGACGCGGACGCGGTCCCACAAATAGCCGGTGTTCATCGAACGCGTAATCACCGCGTGCGACCCGTGCCATTCATAGTCGACCGCACCGAGATCGAGAATCGATCCGACATAGTTGACCTTGGCCGGACCGATCAGCGCCTCAGAAGTAGGACCGTCGGGAAGCTGCCAATCGCCAATGGCGTCGACCAGCGCTGAGCCGTCTTGTGCCAGTTTCGTGAGGAACGATTCAAGGTCGCCCTGGAGCGTCACTTGCGCCTCTCCATCGATGGTGGAATTGACGAGCAGTCGCTGGGGATGAAACGCAAGGCGGCGCAGCTCGGCGAGATCGTTTTCGATGCTATTCCAATCGGCGTCGATCCGTTCGGCGAGCTCGCGCAGGAAGCGAACGTAGCCAGGTCCGTCCATGGCTTCGCCCATCGCCTCGGCTACCGAGTAGCCAGCTTTCAAGCGAGTCTTCACCACACGGTGACCGGACGGAACGAGCGACGTTTCCTCTGCAGACTTTTCTTCGAGCACCATCTGGCGGAAGCGTTCGCGCTTGATCGCGGGTTCGCGGAGAATCTCATGCAGCAGGCCGAGCAGGTCGTCGGCGCGTTCGACCAAGCACTTGCTGCGCACGATCAGCCGGGCAACCGTGGACCCGTCACTGCGGTGGGTGCCGGTATGAATGGTGTGCGAAATGCCGCCGGTCTTCATGCCGATTTGTTCGGACAATTGCACGTAGCCGCGCTTTGAGGTGTCCATCTCGGTGAGCGTGCGACCGAGCAAAGGAAGCAGCGGGAACAGCCGCGGCGGAACGGCCGACAAATCAAACGCCAAATCGAGATACCAGACGCCATTCGTGAACAAGGGGTACTGCAGAATGGTGGCGTCGTTTGGACCGGCCACCTGCGTTTCCGGAACGGTGCGGATCTCGCGCGGGAGATCCGCGAGTTGCAAGCGCGGAATCGAAGCCAAGGCCTCGGGCGTGTCCGGGGTGAGTTGGAGCGCGTGGAGTTCATGCGAGCGACGCACCAGTTCTTCGGCGTCGCCATTGCGGAACGCGGCTTGCACGGTCTGCAATCGCTCTTCTTCTGCGGCGAGTTCGGACGGGCCAATAGTGGGATCGGGGTCAACCCGGAGTTCGACCAAGTGCGGGTTGTCGAGCAGATGCGTGCGGATGAGTTCTTGGAAGAAGCGCGGGTTGCTGTCGACTTCGTTGCGCAGTCGGTCGAGCAGCGGACGCACTTCGAGATTGGTGAACGGGTCGCGTTCGTAGAGCCAGTGACCGAGCGCACGGATCATCAGGACCAAGCCGCGCGGCGAGGAACCCGTGTTGTTCTCGCGCAAGGCGAACTCGGTCGTGTTGAACGCGGCTTCGATCAGGTCAGCAGAAAACCCGGTTTCGGCCAGATCGCTCAGCGTGTCGCGAATCAGCGCGTGCACCACCGGCACGTCGTCAGCTTTTACGCCACGCAACCCTGTGCTGAAGTCGATTTGCACCCCGGAGGAGTCAAGACCGTAACCGGCCGTGTCGTCGCCCAGCAGGGATTCGATCAGGGCCTGACGCAGCGGCGAGGCGCTGCGTCCGAGCAGGAGATAGCCGAGCAACTTGAGCGAGGCGTTGCGGAACGGATCGTCGGTGTCACAAATTAACCAAGCCGAGATCGCGAAGCTTCCAGAGCCTTCGTCTTGGTTCGGCATATAACTGCGCGTGACCTGACGCGGCGCGTCGAACAAAGCTTGCGGCAGGATACTCGAATCGACGGTCTTCTGGTCGAACGAGGTCAAGGCGGCGTCGAGCCGTTCGAGCCGCACGGCTGGGTCGTCGTCGCCGTAGAAAAAGATGCGGCTGTTGGACGGATGATAGAAGTCGGAATGAAAGTCGACTAAGCCTTGGTGGGTGAGCGAGGGAATGTCGGCGGGATGGCCGCCGGAGTCCTGCCCTTCGTTGCCGTCGGGGGTGAGAGCGCGGGAGAGTTCGCGGGAGACGTTCGCGTCGGGCGAGGAATAAACGCCCTTCATTTCGTTAAAGACGACGCCTTTGAACGAGAGCGGTGCGTCGAGCCCGAGCAATTCGTAATGCCAGCCTTCTTGGTCGAACATGTCGCGTTCGAGGCGCGGGAAGAACACCGCGTCGATGTAAATATCCATCAGGTTGTAAAAGTCCTGCAGGTTCTCGCTGGCGACCGGGTAGACGGTTTTGTCCGAGTAGGTCATCGCGTTGAGAAAGGTGTACACCGACCCCTTCATTAGTTCTTGGAACGGATCTTTCACCGGGTATTTTTTCGAACCGCACAGGACCGTGTGTTCGAGAATGTGGGCCACACCGGTGTTGTCGCGAGCGGGCGTCCGCAGCGCGATACCGAACACTTTATTGGTGTCATCATTGGCAACAGAAAGGACCTCCGCGCCCGTTTTCCGGTGCCGGTAGAGCGTGACTTCGGCTTGGAGTTCGTCGATCTTTTCGCGGCGCAATGTTTCGAAGTTCTTGTGCTGGGACATGTTACGACAATGGTGATTAGCGGTTTGGACGTTCTGCAGAGTTCGTCTTGAGAAATGAGTGAGATGCGGTACCACTCCGCGAACCGAAATCAAGACAGGACCTTTTATGAGTCAACAACCCACCCTTCTCGTACTCGCAGCCGGAATCGGCAGCCGCTATGGCGGTCTTAAACAGATCGATCCGATCGGCCCCTCGGGCGAGGTGGTTCTCGACTATTCGGTGTACGACGCGATGCAGGCCGGGTTCGGCAAAGTGGTGTTCATTATCCGCAAGGACATCGAAAAAGATTTCAAAGAAACGCTCGGGCCGCACTTCAAAGGGCGCATTCCGGTGGAGTATGTTTTCCAAGAACTCGACAAGCTTCCCGAAGGTTACGACGTACCGGAAGGCCGCACAAAACCCTGGGGCACATCGCACGCGATGCTGATGGCGGCCGACGCGATTGAGGAGCCGTTCTGCGTGATCAACGCCGACGATTTTTACGGTCGTGAAGCCTTCGACCTCATGCACCAGAAGCTAGTCGAACTCGGCAGCGGCAGCGGCCATTACACCATGGTTGCGTTCAACTTGGCCAAGACCCTGTCCGAAAACGGCGGCGTCTCGCGCGGCGTCTGCCGGGTCGAAGACGGCTATCTCGCCGAAGTGCTCGAATGCCACGGCATCGAACGTCAAGCCGACGGCACCGTGCCCGCCACCCACGAGGGCGAGGCGAAAATGCTCCAAGGCAACGAACCCGTCTCGATGAATTTCTGGGGCTTCACCCCCGATGTGTTCGGCCATGCCAATGACCAGATGGTGGCCTTCCTAGACGCCTTGGAAGACAAACAGAAAGGCGAATGCTTGGTTCCCGTTCTGGTCGACGACCTGATCAAAGCCGGCAAAGCCAAATGCGAAGTGATGAGCTCGGACGACAAATGGTACGGCGTCACCTACCCCGACGACAAAGCCTCGGTGCAGGCGGGCATCCGCGGTCTGGTCGAAGCTGGCTTGTATCCGGAAAATCTCTGGGCGGACTGAGTTCGGGTTTGAAGGGGCAGAACGAGAGAGGTTAGAGGATGAAAAATAACGAGCTACGCCCCGGATTCAGATGGCTTGCCGGAGGGCTCGGGGCACTCATCCTCCTTGTCGCTTTGTTGTACGGGATCGGGTTCCTGTTCAACCCGGATGGCGTGAAAGAAGTCCTGTCCGAGATCATGGCGGACATGCCCGGCGGGAACAGGTTTCAGGCGGCTCTGCTGATCTTCTTTCCTCTCTTCAGCCTTGCGCTACTGTACGGCGGCTTCACCGGCCGCGTACCACGATGGTTGTGGAATTTACTCGGGATGGAAGAAGAGGAAAACGACTGAGCCCCCCTCCTCGTTGAAATTAATAAAAGAAATCGATGATTGAGAACGACAAAGAACTCCAAGTGACATTGGATCGGGTTCGGCGCATGCAGGAGCAGGTCGCTCACCTACGTCGTACGGCATCCAATGCCGATAATTATTCAGCCTCGGTCTCTGGTTTCATCTCGGAGATTGATCGCATGCAACTTGAAGTCCGCGAATATTTGACCATCTATCCCGGTGAAATTGCGGTTCACTAATACTGTGATAATTTTAAATTTGTCCTCGTCGCCACGCGACGGACGCCAGTCTGGAAGACTGGCCGACGGTACCGCCTGGAAGGACGGTACTACTGCACGGCCGTAGAACGGCCATCTTGGCCGTTCCGTCCCGGCAGCCTTCTAGGCTGCCGAAGCCGCGGTCCTACCGCGTAGTGGCGGTGTAAACTAGCCGTGGGCTTCAGCCCACGGAGTTCGTCCGGATTTGATTCCCGTCGCGTAACGACGATGTATCCGTATGCGCCAAGTAAATACGCCAAGATGGACGGCCTTCCAATCGCTTCAAGGCATTCGATTTGCCCCTCAAAACTCAACATTCATTATTCATAACTCGTCATTCAAAAGAGTCACGACCCCGTGGTGGCGTTCAGCGCAGCCGCCGATCCACGCATCACTGAACTCGACCCAGTCTTTCGCCATGAAGCGAATCACCTCCGAACACACATAGCGGGCAATCTACCTCACAGAGCTTAGAAAGAGACGGACTTCCGCCCTCATCCATGACAGAATTTGGCACGATGAAAAAATTGCGCCTCCTCTTCTTCACCTGCCTCCTCGGCACTCTCCTGATCCCCGCCCACGGCCAAGAACCCTACAGCGCCTGGAAAACCGCGAACGCCATCCCCGCCAACGCCGCCGCCGACTCGGACGCGGACCAAGACGGCATTCCCTTGTTGATGGAATACGCCCTCGGACTCTCCCCCGCCCTCGCCTCCGACTCGCTCTACCTCAACCCTCAAATCGACGCCGCATCGGCCTCGTTCGGCATCACCTACCCGCGCCTGCGTAACGACATCGCCTACCAAGTCGAAGGCTCACCGGACCTGCAAACGTGGAGCATCGCCGGAATCGACGCGCCGCTGGTCGCGGTCGGCGACCAAGCGATCGCCCGCATCCCCTGCGTCGGCGCCCTCCGTTTTCTTCGCCTCCGCGTCGCCCTCGTCGACGACGACAACATCAGCGTACCCGGCACCGCCACCGCGCCCTACCCCACCCTCGAAAACATCTCGCTCGAATGGTCGGTCGCCGGCGACAACAACCGCAACGGCGTCGTCCGTCCGCGCTTCCGCAAAGCCGGAGACGCAAGCTGGCGCGAAGGCCTGCCGCTCAAATGGGTTCCGTCCGGCAGCAACGAGGGCTTCTCCTGGGCCGAACGCTACGCGGGCAGTCTGTTCGATCTCGAACCCGACACGGTCTACGAGGTCGAACTCATCCTCGACGATCCCGACGGCGGTTCGGCCACGCAAACCCTGCAAGTTCGAACCCGGCCCATCCCGCAACTGCCCGCAAACCCCGCCGTCATCAACGCCACCCCGGCGACGCTGTCCTCCATCCTCAGCAATCTCTCGCCCGGCGATTTCGTCGAACTCGGTTCGGGCAACTACAACGGCTTCGAAATCTCGCGCAACGGCACCGCCGCCCAACCCATCGTTCTGCGCGGCACCCCGAACGCGCTGATCACCGGCGAAGTCTCCCTGTTCTCGCGCGCGAACGTCCACCTCACCGCCCTCACCGTCAACGGTCGCATCCGCTTCAACGGCTCCGACAACATCACCATCACCCGCTGCCGCATCCAAGGAACGGTCGACCGCGGCGGCCACGGCATCATCTGTTTCACCCGCGGCGAAAATTCCTACATCGCCGACAACACCATCACCGGCACCACCGTCTGGAACGAGTCCGCGCTCGGCAACAACGGCGACAACCTCGGCGAAGGCATCGCCGTCACCGGACCCGGCCACGTGATCGAACACAACCGCGTGCGCGGCTTCCGCGACGGCATCTCGTTCATGGAAGACGGCAGCGCGGACGACCAACAAAGCATCGACATCCTCGACAACGAAATCAGCGAATGCGGCGACGACGGCATCGAAGCCGACTTCGCCATGGGCAACTGCCGCATCATGCGCAACCGCATCACCAACACCTTCATCGCCATGTCCTCCCAACCGAGTCTCGGCGGCCCCACCTACTTCATCCGCAACGCCGCCTACAACGTCACCCATGTGCCGTTCAAACTTTACCGCGGCAGTAAAGGCGATGTGCTCTACCACAACACGGTGGTCAAAAACGGCGACGCCTTCGCCATGTACAACGGCTCCTCGGCGATCATCCGCCACCTGTGCACCCGCAACAATCTGTTCATCGGCGGACCCGGCGGAACCTACAACGGCTTCTCCAGCGGCAACGGCGACGTGATCGACAGCGACCAGATCAACATCCCCAGTTCGGACCTGAACTTCGACGCCTTCGGCAGCTCCACCGGCTTCAGCGGCCAACTCGGCCCCGACAGCTTCGCCTCGCTCGCCCAACTGCGTTCCAACACCTCGGAAACCGATGCCCAACAATCCAGCCTGGCCGACTTCGCCTCCCCCATCGCCCTTCCCACAAACCCGCTGACCGCGTTCGCCGCACAAGACCTGCGTCCGTCCGCCAGCAACAACCTGGTCGGCAACGCCGAACCGCTGCCGAACATCAACCAAGGCGCCGGCGCCACCATCGGCGCCTACGAACCGGGCCAGGCCCTGCCGGCGTATGGGCCGCGATGAGTTCGGGGTGGGGTTGATTGGCTCACCAGACCACGGGACGAATGATAGTCGCACCGCCAGCTTTGCAATAAATCTGAGGTTCACCCAACTCCCATTCTACTACAGATATTGGGATTAAACCCCTCGGTCCAAAGGCGGGGGATCTTGACTTTAGTTAAAAAAATGGATCTTGATCAAACAATTGGCCGGAGACGCTGATCAAAAAATCTAACCGTTATGCGGCAAACCATTGTCACGTCGTCTCGAAGGTTCACCGTGAAATAAATGAGCACTCCCACCGTCTTCATCTCCTCTTCATCTGAAGGTCTTCCAGTCGCGGAGGAGCTTTCGCGGCTTCTGCATCCTTCCGCGGATTGCACACTTTGGACATCGAATGTCTTCAGCGTTGGTCTCACTACGCTCGAGTCGCTAACCGAAACTGCTGGGCGCACCGACTTCTGCGTTTTCGTGCTGACACCGGATGATCGGACTGAATCACGCGGAGAGACGTTTCAATCACCACGTGACAATCTGTTGTTCGAACTCGGATTTTTCGCGGGAGCGATCGGGATTTCCCGAACGATCATCCTCGTTGTTGGCGATCCACCACGCCTAAAGCTTCCGTCAGACCTAGCTGGCATTCTCTATCTGACCGTATCGTCAGACACGCCCTCAGACCTCACCAACGCTGCACAAGTCATAGAAAAAGCAATACGCGATATTCGCCCGCGGCAGACTGAACAGGCAGTTGACTATCACTCCTGCTTCATTAGTCATTCTTGGGACGACAAACGGTTTGCCCGCCGTCTTCATGACGATCTTCAAACTGTTGGTGTGCGCTGCTGGCTTGACGAGAAAGAACTGCAGATTGGGCAGTCACTCAAGACACAAATTGACCGAGGCATTCAACTTCATGACAAGGTGCTCTTGGTTCTTTCCAACGCGTCCGTTCACAGTCGGTGGGTGAACGCGGAAGTTGAATACGCGCTGAGGGTTGAGCAGTCACGGCGACAGACCGTTCTGTTTCCGTTGTCGCTTGACGATGCTGTCATGTCCGCCGAAAGTCCGATGCTAGCGCGACTCAGGGACAAATATATCCTCGATTTCCACAATTGGGAAGATGAACGCGCATATCAACGGGCGTTCTCGCGCCTTGTACGTGGTCTTGCGCTCAGTGCTTCCGTCGAATCAGGAGGGTACTCCTGATGCGCCGGAACCTCAGCGCATATTCGTCTTGCCAAGTGTTCTTGAATTATCCGTTCGACGGAGAATTCGCCGGGCTTGCGGATGCAATGAACTTCGCTGTAGTTGCCGGCGGCATGCTGCCGTTGTGTGCTTACGACCTTACTACACCTGATCGTCCGCGTCTTGAACTTCTTGTGGAAGCAATTCGTAACTGCCAGTACTCGGCACACGACTTTTCACGTTCTACCGGTGGTGGCCCAAGCAACTTCTCCCGGATGAACATGCCGATTGAAATGGGCATGGCCCTCTTTCATGCGTTGCAGACACAGCGACACGAACACCGGTGTGCCTTCTTTGTGCCAACGGCGCATGACTACCAAGCGTTTGCGTCTGACCTAGCCGGTTTGGACCCAAAGGTGCACGACAATGACGAAAATCGGCTCTTGACCGATATGTATGAATGGTTGCGTGGCGTCGTTCCGCCCGCGTTGTTCAATAAACAGCCGACTGTCGATGTGATAACCAGATACATCGAGTTCAAAGACCAACTAAAGACTGTCAACATCTCGTCAGAGAATGGCCGACCATCGCACGATGAAACCCGGGAAATCATGTATCAAGTATGCGCTGACGCGGGCTGGTGGGATTGGCGTGAAACTCGAATGGGGAAAGATGAGTTTCCTGTTGTACCGCTGTCGCGAAACTCTAAGACCAAGCGCAAGCGAAGGTAAACCGCAGCATAACAACAAAATGCACCGGAGTGCCGGCCGGGACGAACTTGAAATCAAGGTGACTGGAGGCAACCCGGTGAATTTTGACGTAATGCCCTAAGATCCCTGACTATGGCCACAGTTTTCATTTCACACAGCAGTAAAGACAAGGCACTCGCCAAGCGAATCGCTGAAGAGGCGTTCGCTGCGCGAACGGGGACAGACCGTCTCTAGACGAAACTGTTGACGCAAACTGATGATCGAATTCGCACAGCACTCCACAATGACGCGTCACGTTGAAATTTCCCTGTTCAGAATCTCTTAAAAATGTGCTTCTCAACCATGGTTCGTTCGCTTCGCGAACCAAAATAGAGACAGCTAGAACCCAAATCGGAGCTTCGCCCTCGGTATCGAGGGCGACAGGCTTTGGACGTTCTGTCAAAACCAGGAACCACTCAAAGCCCGTGAAATCACGTTCGGAAATAAATCATCTCATCGCTTCCGAACTCGGAGCGATTGAGAATTCGGAGATCCTCAAACAGGCTGCGAATCTCATGACTAAACCCATGAAGAAGAGCTTGGAATGGGAGTACGGTGATAATGAGATTTTTGATAGTTGGTTTATAGCTGATCTGGGGGAGCGGGATGTATGGGTTACATATTGCGAAGGCGGACACGGAGCATTAGGCTATCCTTGGGGACTCGTATTCAAGGACTCAACGCAGTTCGGCATGGATAACGGATGGTACGCGTCGCTCAGTGAACTCTTTGCAGAATGGTTTGGGTAGAACTTGCGGCGGGGACAGAACCTGGACGTTCGGACCGCCAATGCGCCACAGGATGCGGTTCACGAGGGAAAAGCGTAAATCGAACTTGCAGAAACTTCGTCGGAAGGCGAATTGTGCCCCATGAAGATTTTTCTCCAACTTATCTTGGTTTTCATCCTGTGCCTGACCGCGAACGCGCAACAAAGTGATCTGGCGCCGGGAACGATTCCGCTGACCAAGATTACGCCGGAAACCGGCAAGGGCGGCTTGTGGGAAATGGCCACCACTGGGATCAACAAGGATCTCAAACGGTCGGCGCTCGGCCTGTGGTGCGGCGGCCGCATGAATTCGCGCAGCGCCTACTCTACCCTCCCCGAACTGAGCAAAAAGAAAGACCGCTTCAACGAAACGATTCTCTACTACGCCGCGACCCAGAAGAACCGCGTCGCCGAGCACGCAGCCGACGTCAACTACGAAGAACGCGAACAAGTGCGCCTCGCCGCCGCCGGTCTTTCGCTCTGGGCGCAGATGTTTTACTTGAACGCGGAAAGCGACGGAAGCGACCCGCTGCAAGATTTCATGGAAGTGCCGCCCGCCATGTTCAAGAGCACCATCCCGGACGTGGCCGCCGCCGCCATCACCGCCGCCGCCTACACCCGCATTCCGAACCTGTGGGACACCCACATCAAAGAGGCCCCCGACCACATTGCCGGCGTGCGTGGCGCTAAACTGCTGTACAAGGCGATGATGGACATGCCGCTCGAGATCGAGGAGATCGTCGCCGTTCTCGAAGCCCCCGAACGCAATCACATCACCGAGATGGGTCCCAAACTCGCCGGGCCCCACCCTATCCTCCCCGACGCCGCGAACGCCTGTTTCGCCATCGCCAAAACGGACTTCACCGAGGCCAAGAAAGCACTGGTGAAGTGGGTCAGCCACGAAGACCTGCGCGTGCAAATCGAAGCGGCGCGCGGACTGGTCAAAATGGGTGGCGACGAATGCGTCATCCCCTTCGCCACCATCGTCAAAGACTGCCCTTGGCCGCTGCTCATGCCGGTCACCGACGGACTCGCCGCGAACCCGGACAAGCGCGTCATCCCGCTGCTGATCCAACGTCTGCAAAAGGAAGATGGTCGCATGCGCAAACACGTCCTGCACGCGCTCGGTTCGATTGCTGGCGAGCTGCACGGCACCAACAGCACCGAATGGATCAGTTGGTACCGCGACAGTTTCGAGGATTTCGAAGTCGACGCCGCCCGCTCCGAAGCGTGGCGCAGCGCCAACCACCCCGACAAAATCATCCTGCCGAAAAACACCGAGTTCTTCGGCCTGCCGATCCACAGCAGCCGCTTCGTGTACCTACTCGACTCCACCGAACTGATGAAAAAAGGTCGCATCTACGCGGCCCGCGAAAAAACGTTCCACAGCCTGAAGGATCTGCGCAAGGGTGCGAAATACGGACTGATTGAGTTCCAGGACGACATCAAGTTCATCAACACGAGGACCCTCACCGATGATAACCGCGCCGGCGCGTTTCACATTCTAGACATGGAGCAGGCCGGTACCAATCGCCGCAGTTGGGATGCGATCTACAAAGCGCTCCTCTACCCGGAAGTCGACACCCTCTATTACGTCAGCGCGGGTCCGCCGCTGAAGAGTTCCCTCCCGTATTGGCAGGACATGCGCTACGCCCTGATCACGCTCACCAAATACCGTCCGGTGCACATTCACGTCATTGACCTCGCTCCGGTCGCCGCCACCCGCCGCGACTACGAGTCCCTCACCCGGCAGTTCGGCGGCACCTACACCACGTTCGATGTAGGAGAGGCCGGAGACGATCCGCGCTTCTTCAAAGAAGGCGACTGAGAAGGCCCTCATGCCCGACCGAATGCCGCAACTACGCGCCATCACCCCCATGGTCCCGGTCGCGAACCTCGACGCCGCGGTCGCGTTCTTCACCGAGACGCTTGGTTTCGTCGCCAGCTTTTGCATGGAGGGTTTCGCCTACCTGAAGCGCGACCACGTCGCGCTGCGCCTCCTTCAAGCCTCATTCGACACGCAAGATCCGGCGCGTCAGCAGTCTTGTTACATCGATGTCGAGAACCTCGACGCGCTCTACGCCGAACTAAAACCCAAGCTTGACCAGCTCCCAGACGGCCGCGTTCGTACGCCGTTTAATCAGGACTACGGTCAACGTGAGTTCCACGTCACGGATGAAGACGCGTTGCTGATTTTCTTCGGTGAAGCGATCGAAGGAATCTAAGACTGTGTGCTCTCCCAAAACTTCGTGATGATAAGGCAGGGCAACGATGAGGCCAACGGCCTCATCTCGGCGGGCTAAAGCCCGCCGGGCAAACACAGGTTGAAACCTAACCAAAGATATTTGAAATTTCGAAAGTCCGAACCCTCTACGACGAACCACGGAGTGGTGGCAAGAAAGTAGCCCCGGGTGCAGCGAGGTACGAGCGGAACCCGGGGGCTACTGAGAGCCTTTTGAACCGACCGGCCTGCCACCCTGCACGAACTCTTCGCTTCATGTCCGGTCGGAACGGCCCATGGATTCGAGGGCATCTGCTGCCGAGGGAATTTGAAAAGTTTGACTCATTTAGTCACGAATCGGCAAAGCAAGGATCTAGCCAAAGATCTTTGAAATTACGAAGGTCATCGAACCGACACCGAACTCTCTACGACGAACCACGGCGGCTCGATTGTCATGCTCTTTGAGGCAGAAATTCAAAAATTTGGAGAGCCATGTGCCTCCCGACTCCGGTTTCGATGGCGAACGACCACTATAACCAGCGCCGACCTCTCTGGAGAGAGGCGGCCCGACACCGCTCGGAGAGACGGTGCCACCTGCGACAACTGTAACGCGGCTATGCCCAGTTTTGTCTTGGTCGTGTTTCAACCAATGGAATTTGAAAAGTTTGACTCATTTAGTCACGAATCGACAAAGCAAGGATCTAGCCAAAGATATTTGAAATTTTTGGAGGTCATCGAACCGACGCCGAACCTTCTACGAGGAACCACGGAGTGGTGGCAAGCAAGTAGCCCCGGGTGCAGCGAGGTACGAGCGAAACCCGGGGTAGCTGAGAGCCTTTTGAACCGACCGGCCTGCCACCCTGCACGAACTCTTCGCTTCATGTCCGGTCGGAACGGCCTCATGGCTCTGAGGTCCGTGGGATGGATTTTTAATCCGTCGAGTTTGCCAAGCACGTACTCAACAGTTTGAGGGGCAGGTGAAAAATGCTCCCGACCCGACTTAAACCGGTGGCTGCAAATACAGCGGCACTTCCGGCAAGGACGCCACCCCGGACGCGATTTGCTCCGAGGCGAGTTTTGCGATCTGCGTCGCGTTCGGCACCACCGGCGCGTCGTGCCACACCGAACCCAAACCAAGTGCCGGGATTTGTTCGGCCAGACGCGCGTGGTCCGGACTGATCAACTGATCCACGCCGCCATGCTGTTCCAACCAGTCGGAAAGGTTCTCCGCCGGCACGAGTTCCCAGTCGGCCGCCAGCGAGCCCGCCGCGTCGACCAAGCCAACCCACAGCAAGCCGCGACGCGCGTCGCCGAGCACCGCCGTGCGCGAACCCGGCTTGAACGAACCCGCCAAGGCGACGCCGCTGTCGACGCAATGCACCCGGTTGCCTCCAGGCAAGGCCATGGCTTGCGCCGCAGCGATGGACATGCGCAGCCCGGTGTAATTGCCCGGACCACGGCCAACCGCGTACAGCTCGACATCGGCCGGGGTCAGATCACAGTCTTTCAAAATCTTCTCGACCGAGTCGAACAGCATCTGATGTTGGCGCGGTTGTTCGGTCCATTGGATTTCGGACGCGAGCTGCCCGTCGCGAAAGACGGCGAGGCTACCGGAGGTCGTGCTGAGTTCGAAGGCGAGTAGATTCATGGGGAACAGACTTAGGAAGCGGCAGGCGGGGTGATGTCGATCCGACGTTCATCGGGACGATCGGCGTCGTCGCTTCGTTCGAAGGTGATGGTCCACGCCTCGCGCGGCAATAGGCCGGGCGCACGTTCGGGCCACTCGATGGCGACGAGTCCGTCAAAATCGAACAGGTACTCGTCCATGCCGAGCCCTTGCGGTCCGGCGCCTTCACCGATTCGGTACAGGTCCGCGTGAACCAACATCGGACCATCGTCGACGCCGTCATATTCCTGGATCAGGGTGTAGGTCGGGCTCGTCACGGGTTCGGTCATGCCCAAGCCCTCGGCCAAACCCTGAACGAAACAGGTCTTGCCGGCGCCGAGATTACCGACCAGAGCCAGAATGCTGCCGGGCGACAAGGTCGGGGCAAGCGCTGCCGCCAAGGCCCGCGTTTCCTCGGGCGAGGCGGTCGTATGCTTACTGGCTTGGATGTCGGTCATTGCACTTGATTGCTGTCTGACACCCCCTTTCAGGTAAAGCGGAAATTTCAGGCACTCTGGTGCCGGCCGGCCAGACCAGCCGGCGACGTCAGGCGAGAATGCCTTTGACCACATGGCCGTGAACGTCGGTCAGCCGGAACGCGCGCCCCGGATAACGGTAGGAGAGAGCTTCGTGATCGAGGCCCATCAGGTGGAGAATGGTCGCTTGAACGTCGTGGATATGAACTTTGCCCTCCGCGACGTTGAAGAGAAAATCCGTCGGTCGAACCATAGACGCCGGGTCGGACACCGCCACCGGCCATCCACATGCTGAAGCAGCGCGGATGATGGTCGCGGCCGGCCGGGGGCTGCCGATCTTGCCTTGGATGACCGAACTCCGACCGAATTCGCCGCCCCAGATCACCAGCAGTCCGGACGCGGCCAGCGCCTGGTCGCGCGGCATCCAAGGATGGCGGAAGCGCGAGGCGCGCGCGAGCAGGTAATTTTCGTAGACGGATGACGTATCCCGCAACTCGCAGAGAACTAGCGAACGATGAACACCTTTTGTACCATCTCTTCGCCGCGTTCGACCTCAAGCACGAACGCATCGATGTTGCCGCGCACAAACTCGGAAATAAACCACTCGGCCCGGCGCTGCGATGTCATGTTCATCGAGTTGACTTTCCGGACGGTGTCACCTTCCTGCAGTCCCATGTCGGACAGAAAGTCCTGACGCCCCTGAAACTGCAAGTTGTAGCCTTTGACCTTGCCCTTGTTGGCCGCGTCCCGGTCGGGGCGAAAGGTGTCGAACAAGCGCAACAGTTGCTCCGGCTCCTGAGTGATCTCCTCGTAGTATTCCATCAGCTTTTCGCGTTTGAGCACCCAGCGGTCCTCGGCGAACATTTTGCCAAAACGGTTCTCCTCGAGCGCCGGACGGTCCCAGAACGGCAAGGCTTTCTCCTCCCCTTCCTGTTCGGGCAGCGCCGCCGCCGCCACTTCGGCATAACGCATCGACAGATTCAACTGCTGCCCGTCGAACTCGACCACCGCCATGTCGTCCTGCACTTCGATCACTTTGAGTTCGCCGTTCACCAGCTTGCCCGGCCCCACCATGGCTTGGCGCTTGTTTTTCAAATCGTCGAGAATCGCCTGCGCGAACACCACACCGCCATCGCCCTCGTACTTCACCGCGCCAGCGAAGCGGTAAAAATCATGCACATTGCGTTTCGCCACCACCACCGTCTGCTTGGGCGGGACCAAAGCCGACCAGAGATAGTCCGGGATCGCCTCGGTCTGCGGAAACTCGATCAGGCGCTCGCCGTCACCGAGTTCCGTCGCCACCGGCTCGGACATCTTCCACGCAGGCCAGTCTTTGGCCAACCAGGCCACGGCTAGCAGCGGCAGCAAGAGCATCAGCCAACCGACCCAGCGGTATCGGTGGAGAACTAACCAAAAGTGATTCATATCTGCTTGGATAGATTTCGAACCCGCGAAATTCAATCATTGGCCGAAAAAAGTGCGGGCTTGAGGGCGGCTTGGTTCGTTCAGAGCCGTTCGCCGCCACTTACTCCTCCAGCATTCGTTTGGTTGGGTGGATGACGAAATCAGACTCGTTCGAGGACCGACCGTCGCCACCGTGGACCCCGCCGTTGTCCTTCCCATTGCGGCCGCCCAAGGCATAGAGAAGGAAGCGTTCGCCCTGACGCTGGTAGCGGATCGGCGCGCCCTGGGACGAGGGATCCTCGGGTACGGTGTCCAGCAGATCCGGCACCAGTTCGTTCAAGGTGTCGGGATATCCGCCCTTGGCCTGCTGGTGCCGCTCAAGCGCGTGGAGGACCGGAATCAGTTCGTAACGCAAGGTGGAAAGCCGGTCATCGTCCACGATCTTCGCGGTCGCGGGAAATAGAATCGCCACGAAGGTGCGGCCGAGCGGGTCGTCTGCTAGGAACATCAACGCGGGCCGTCCAGCTTCGAGGTCCTCTACGAACGAATCCGTGACGCTGTGGCCTGCGAAGGGCAGTAGGCCGTCGATTTCATGCGTCCAAAGCGCGTGCAAATTGTCGCGCGTCCGCTCTGGACTCATCAACGGCTTCATGCCCTTGGGAAGGGTGAAGCCGAGGTCGCGAGAATCGCCATCGAAGACCACGTCGACAGCGTTCGAGATATTGATCCATTCGACTTTGAACACTTCCTCCATGGGCACACGTTCGGCGGCGCTGGCGGCGACGAATCCGCCGATCCGCTCGAGCGTGGCCGGCGGCGGGTCGCTGTGGGCGAGAATCTCGGTCCAAGCTGTGAAGGTGATGCTCTCGCAGGCGATGCTCACGAGGCAATGGATGATCGCGCCGCCCTGTGCGAATTTGCGACTGGCGTCGAGCTGCCGGCGGAAGATCTCTTCCATCTCATCCCAGTGCCCTCCGACCGCCGCCTGTTCCATGCGGTAGGCATTTAGCCGGGCGAGATCGAGCATCGGCGTCACCGTCGTCGCCAACTCGTCGTAGCTCTCCGGGCTTTTCGCCTGCCAGAACGGACAATCGGTGGCGCGTTCGAACAAGCCGAGGAGTTCGGGGTAGTCCACGGTCAACTGATCCCATTCGGGCCGTTCCACGCCGAACGCGAGCTTCTCCTCGCGGCCTTTCTTGATGACGTCGTTGAGCGGAATGTTTCCTTGGTTCGTACGGTCCGCCAGTTGCTGGAGATGGTAGACGCCGTTGTCCTCGGTGAGTTCGAATAGCAGCGGGCGCTCCGGAACCAGCGACATTCCCGGCACCGGATCCGGCCACTCAGGCTGGTGACGGGTGAGATATTTGACCACGCCGATAGCGATGCAGGCCAAAAGCAAGAACGGCAGCAGGCAGCCGAAAGACAAACGAACGATCCATTTCCTCATACGGCGTTTGAACCAAGCCGGCCGCGTTCGGGGAAGGACAAACCAAAGGATCGGTCACTTTCGGACAAGGTGGATTCCCCCGGACGCCGTAAGCCGGATTTTGTCACCCCGCGAAGCGGGGCCCGATCATTTATCTATGCGACCTACCCGGAACTCAAGCGAGACGGACCGCCTCTCGTTCCCTAGTTGGTCTTGCTCCGGACGGGGTTTACCCTGCCACCGCCCTTTCGAGACGGCGCGGTGGGCTCTTACTCCACCATTTCACCCTTACCCCGAAACCCGAGGGAAACGAGGCGGTATATTTTCTGCGGCACTTTCCATTCTCAACGATATAGCGAAGAGATCCACCGTTTAACACGAAGGCGTCCTGTCCTGTGGAGTCCGGACTTTCCTCCCTCCGGTTCGGCCGAAGCCTCGCCGGACAGCGATCGGACGCCCGGGGGAATCCGCCGGGACCCTACCACCCCCACACCCCATACATCAACACCCTTTACATCAACTCAATGCCGAAGCGCTTCAACACGATCGCCGTCAGCAAAAAACAAACAAAGGTCAGCAGAGCCGAGGCGACCATCGTGGCCCAGAATCCTTCGCCCCGCCGCAGCATGTACGGCAGCAACAGAAACATCGGCAAGGTCGGCAGGACATACCAGAAGGTGTAGTACGCGTGGTTCGCCAACTTGGCGGTTGGCTCTTTTTCCACGAACATCCAGATGAGCACCAGCAAGGTCACAAACGGCAGCGAAGCGATCAGCGCCCCCACCTTGTCGCTCCGCTTCGCCACCTCAGACACCAAGACCACTATGGCGGCGGTCACCGCGTATTTCACGATCAACATTTTCATAAGCCCAGCCTAGGCAAATCCACCGGTAAACATAAACCGGAAACGCAAGTTCGGCGTTCCGCCAAAAGCCACAAAGCTGGCGAAATCCCGCAGGGCGGGATAGCCCGGTGCAAGCGAATCTCGCTTTGGCGGGATGAGCGCAGCTCCGGGTTGTGGAGGGGTGATGAGGTTCCCCAAACGGGGGACGACAATAGGATTGGTTTTCTGCTCGAGCTTTTGTCGCACCCCGTTGGGGCGCCTCGGCAACTCCGGCCAACCCCCGGGGTTTCGTTCGTACCTCACTCCACCCGCAGGCTATCCCGCCTTGCGGGATCTCGCCCCCATAGTTGTGTCATATGGCACTATCCTTGGGGCTGGCAGCAGCCAGCCACCGCGGTTGATCAGTTGTGCAACCGAAGTCCGACAGACTCCTAGAGAATGAGGTTCCGCAGGAAATCTAGCCAAAGATATTTGAAATTTCGAATGTCCGAACCCTCTGCGACGAACCACGGAGTGGTGGCAAAAAAGTAGCAACTGTGTTTCGAATTTAATTTCTGAGGTTCAAATTACTCCTCCGAAGTGTGGTTCTTTGCGGGTAGGCATTTTCCGCATTGGGCCAAAAAAGACGCCGGAGATGCGAACGGTCTCAT